>Ga0210059_1001856_pt1 | contig 32385 bp, 14 predicted proteins | sample Ectturendosymbi2_FD_188042 | JGI IMG/M metagenome (GOLD analysis project Ga0210059, IMG submission 188042) | Ecteinascidia turbinata endosymbiont from Florida, USA - Sample 2 (SPAdes) (version 2) | ecosystem: Host-associated > Tunicates > Ascidians > Unclassified | place: Key West, Florida... | reverse complement strand
CTTTCTAGTCTGGGATTTAAGCCGCGAGGCAGACCGTACAATAGCACGAGTGTTCAACGCAGCATTCGCAAACCATCCGTCGAGCTGAGATGGCAGCAAGGTAAAATCCCGTTTTACTTCAAATGGCTGAACTACTCAAAGGCAGCGCAGACCAAAAGAAGGAGTTCTCAGTCCATGGTCGGAAAGCGAACTGATTTTGGTAGTCAAAATCAGTCCTTTTATAGCCGATTTTAGTGGAATTTCCCTAATCAGTGTTATTTGATTGGTCTTGCCTAATAGGGCGTTTTTTATGGGTTTTTTTGTCATGCTCATTGCACGCATCATTGGTGAAGTCTTTTTCTTCTCTGTACTTTTCCATGACATCATTGTTCTGGGTCTTTCTCAGCTCAGTTTGCTTCTTTTCCTTGTCTTTCGTTCTTTGCTTTTATAAACCAAATTTTATTTGATTTAATTTGCGTACAGCTTATCTTTTGATTTCCGAGTATTTTATCTGAAGTTTTTATCGTTTTGTACAAACGTGGTATTTTGCTTGTCACGTTTTTCGTGCTAGACTGGTTGCAGTCTTTTTGTTGCCTTTGACTAGGCTTATGTTTGTCGTTAAGTGTTTAAGTTCTTGTTTTCTTTTTATGAAAATAGCATTTAATATATACAGACCAAAATGTGCCTGCTACACCGACACGCTTAGCGCAAGTGCGCAGTTCGCTCCTTTGCCAGCAGAGGCAGGTTGCGAAACTTGCTTGCGGATTGTTTTAGTCTTGGTCTTTATTGCGTAACAATAACACGGCAATAATTCTTCAAATGTTCACTTCAAGTTATGGGAGTAGTAGGCGTTTTGCCGCATGTGACCAGGGCTCCCACTGCGTTTCTTTCCACCCAGATCTGTTTTTTAATCCACCTGTGTGTCTAGGTTATTATGAAAAATCGCATGATGTCTGTGTTTTTTGAAGTGATAAACTCATCAGCAACTTCAATGTGTTCAATAATATAAAGATAACTTTACGTGTTTACATGCGCACATCAGGTGAGAAAGCTAGTACGCATATCGGATGAAGTAGAACGTGTTCAATCGGTTTCATATTCTCATATAAGACCTTTGTCAGCGTTATATACAGTGGTGTGTTTAAGGGAAGGCAAGCAAGACACTTGCCTCGGGCCCCCTTTGCAACTGTAAAGTGTAAAGCAGCCTACCTTGCTTTCAAAGGGCCCAACACCAACTGCAATGAATAATTGACCTATTTTGCTTTCAAAGGGGCCCCCAACAGCAGTAGTAATGTGTAAATACCTTGCTTTCAAAGGAGCCCAAAGTAACTGTAATGCACTTTTCTTTCAAAGGGATCCCTAACTTCACTGATTTCAAAGGGGCCCCAACAGCGGTTGTAATGTGTAAATCCATTGCTTTCAAATGGGACCAAAGTAACTGTAATGCACTTTTCTTTCAAAGGGGCTTCTAACTTCACTGATTTCCTCCTCATTTCACTGATTTTCTAGCTTCATATTTCAATTTTGGGGATCGAAGCTTTCTCTGGGGTGTTAAGTGGTGGCGGGACTGGAATATTGGGTCCCCTGTGACAGCGTGCCTCTCCCCCAAATTGGGGGGTATGGAGTGCGGCTGATACGGCTCTGGCTAGCCGTTGTGTTTCGTGGCCCTGTTTCAACATTGAAAGCAACGTTTGAATTTAAGCCTCCGGTCAACAGGCGCTTACCGTCCGGCTGAATATATCGACAGCGGCCTCAAACTTGTCGTGAGAAAGGTTGCACCTGTATTACACTAGGTCTTGGGTATTTCCTTATCAAAATTGGTTACCGTGTTGATACCCATTCGAAAATTTTGTCACGCCTTGGCATCGTGCAATGAAGCATGCTGACTTAAAGTCGACTCCATGCGTTTCGCTGCAGTACAGAACCTATAGGTAATGTTGAGGTTTCATGTGGACAAATCGGAAATGCGTCGGAGATTACCGCTCCGTCGTTTCTGACATCAGTACTTCAAAAATAAGTCACAATAAATGTTGTGTTTGCGTATCTACTGGGTTTATTGTACAAAGTAGCCTATACTAGAATAGTACACCGAAAAAGCAATACTGCTATGATAAAATTACGTTTCACGGAAATAGGCTACTTCAAGCATTTGTAGCTATACCTCATTGTGGTTAGTTTGTTTTCCAAACCACTTATTTATTACATCTGCCTTCTAAGCCGTGCAAAACCAGCAATCGAAAAGTCAACTGACAGTTATTTACGAAGAAAAGGCGCGGCACAAAATCAGTTGTAACAAGATCAATACGCCTTCATGCTGATAACTTCAGCACTTTCAATATCGTTTAGGACTTTGGAGAATTTAATAAAGCGGCGTTTTTCTTAAGTATGTCAACTAAAGTACGGCAACACATTTCTGACACTGGAAAGCGATGCTTTTCTGTTATGGGGAGAAGCTTGCTTGGAAAGAAATTCTGCAACACAAGCCCGGATACATCGGCAAAGAATAAAATAACAAAACTTGACTGTACAATTGCATACTTAGGGTGTACAAGCCCACATCTCTTCAAGTTGTCAAAGCAGGAAGAAATTTTATCGCAAAAAATGTTTGCGTCATAGAAACCACTTTTTCGTAGAACATACCCTTCTTTCTGATTCATAACAGATAATAACTGGTCAACAGTTTCCCTTTCTAGAGTGCTTAGATCCGACAACTGTGTGAAGCACAGTAATTAGTCAAGTGAACAAATGCGTGTCAAGTATAAGCTAGCAAAGAAGGTGTATCAGCTTGTTGCCGATGAACGCTTATTTTTTTTAGCTATTTTTCACGTTTTTCAGCCTTATTTGCGTACTTTGCAGCTGGATTAGCTGCCGATTAGGCTCCCTTGGTCCAATCAGTTTGCGAGTTGTGGCCGATAATAGAGTAACTTCAAAGCCACGATCGTGCATGGCTTCTGCGGGCTTTACAGGATTTTTATGTATGACTTTGAAGTTTGAATAAGTACATTTTTGCAATGTCAAAAATATGCAGTGACCTCTTCACTACATTCATTGTCATTTTTTGAGTTGTTTTTCATTAAAAAACATTTTTCATAGACCTCTAGGCTAGAGCTATAAGTTAAATTGATGCAAATTAGTTTTTTCCTCTGTTAATATTAGGTATCACAAATGACAACGCATCAATACAAATACACTTTGCGTAGAAGTGTTTCAGATAGGATCACAGCTGAAAGGGAATGCTTGGTGCACTTGCCATTCTTTTACTTAAAATAATCGAGATGAGCTTTCCTACAAAGTGCATCATCAGTATTGGCAAGAAAGTGTTTCACTGCATGAGGTTTGATCAATTTCTCTTATTCCACAGCTGACATTTACTTTGGATAGGGGGGGCCTAATGCATGATAGCACAAAGTTAGTTTTTGAAAAACAAATTGTAAGTCGATTAAGATGCATTGAGTGCTAAAGTGTTCGTTGGTTTACGTTTATTTCAAGTGAAGACTCATCAGAATGAGAAAGGTAAGTGCTACATTTCTAAAAAATGAGCTTGAGTGAAATTGGTCAGTGCCAGCCCACTAACGTTAACAAACTATAGTATAGGCCCATGAGCAAATTCCTCTGGAAATCATTAGTTAAATAGCATTTTTGTGATTTGTAAGGCCCACCAAAACAAATCTTTTTTCCCCTAAAGTGACTTGCAAAAGATATTTTTGTTATTATCCTAATACCATTTTGCTGTACTTACATTGAATACTATTTATGAATTACGGTAACAAATCTTTTTTAAATCTGGCATTAGAAATAATCCACAAGTGAATTGATTTTGGTCATTCGTGTTACTTAAGTAGTCATTAAGATTTTATAATGCCAAATTTGAAGAAAATTTTATTAAATGCAATTTTTTTCATCTAAGATTTCGTTCTTCACTGAAAACTAATTTGAATTTTTATGGGTTAATGTTTCAACAATTTTGGTTATTAAATGACCTGATTGTGAATTTGGTGATAAAATCCATTGCATCACATTAATTTGTGTGGAAGGATGCTTACAATACTGTGTTATTGATTTTGCTCCATAGATCCCTTGCTGATTGTTCCTATCTGCAAGTAGCTTCGCGTTTTTGCATTTTGACACTGTAGCGTACATAGATGTAGCCAGGAGGGGTAAAGGGGCCATGCCCCCTCCCAATTTTTAGAAAATATAGTCATTTTATGGTTTGAGAGGCGTTTTTCTAAACAAAATAGTGTTATTCGCCTAAAACAGGGCTTCTCAACTCATTTTCGTCTGTGGACCACCATGCCTTCTTAGAAAACTCTGTGGACCGCAGTAGATAACCACAAAATTAATCAGCTACATCCAAAATGCGAAAAGCAAAACTGTCCCTAATTGTTATTTGCTCCATTAACCAGCAACGAAGTGGATAGTCATTGTTCTTGTGGGTTCTTTAGACATCATGGACTTTATCGCTGCTCAGCAACGAAAGTATTACTTCATAAGAAAACCATGTGGATCCCTTCAATAGGTCACCACGGACCCTTAGGGGTCCATCGACCCCCAGTTGAGAAGCCCTGGCCTAAAATCAAATATTTTGGTCCTCCCCAAATTTTTGACATGTTCGTATCGGTTGATAACGAACGATCTGCGTTTTGCTGTATGTTGAAATCATGCATGAACACATTTGGGATTTCTCTCCGTGTTTTTTCGGGTTGAATACAATATCTCCTGAACAAGTACCTCTGTTTCTTACAAGCAAGGAGCAGTTGGCAGGACAATGCTTAGTGCAGATACGAAAATCATATATTTAATACTAACTCCACTTAATCCTTTCTTTATGACGTACAAACGTGCAGAGATAAGAGAAAACACGGATTTATCAACATCGAAAAACTTTGATCAAAACAACTTTTCTGCAGCAAGGTGTAATGTTTTTTTGAATTCCAGCGCAATTTTCACTGAAAAGGGTACATTTCGAAACTTTTGAATGAAAAACTCTGTTTTTATTGGGAACCTGTTCGGTTTTGTGACAACCATTGACCTGACTACTTGAGTCCCGTAAGATTCTGCGGAATCTCAATTCACCAAACATGATAACTTTGGACCCAGTGCTGTAAGCATGGCGCCAAATTATTTGGGGTTGGAATTTTCAAATCAAGAATCGTCGTGTATACCAACTGTAATGCAGACAAATTAATTTTTAGCAAGTGGTCGCTAAACTTGTTTTCATAACAGTGAATTCTCAAAATTGCTCATTCGAATTGCGCAACCTTTCTTTCTTTGCTAACTAGAGACATCTAGCGGAAAATGATCATTAATTTACCATAGACGCACGTCAAGAAACAAGCTTGTGGCGTTTCCTGACCCCTCTACTTTTCATATGTTTTCTGTTCAAAAGAAGAACGTTTCCACTATGGTCAAGAGTATCATCCTTCCTAAGTATAAGGTTCTTATTTGCTGGTTGCCTGCAGATTTTGTTTGCAAACATTGATGGTTTTAAAGATAAACACTCAAGTGCATCTGTTTTTCAATCTTTGCTTGTCTACATCAAGCTGTCAATACCAATCCTTTTTTAATGCAAAACCAGGCTAGTAGATGGTGTTGCAAACGGGAGAATTGTGTAAACTCCATGTCAGTGTTTATTTGCAGTTATAGATAAACCTCTTCAGACCTTGACAGACAAAAGATTCAGTTGGCAGTGACTAATCAGCCAAGCATGGTTCTTCAATTCCGTGTGAAAAATGTACAAGAGAACACTTCGAAGGATCGTTACTTGTTGCTCGAAATTCCTGTTTCTAAAATGGGTTGATTGCAAAGAATTTGGATTCTTTTACTCTTACCGTCATTTTGTCAGGGATGTAGTGCTAACAAAATAGGTGTGGGACCGTACCCAAAACACTAGCCATTTCAAAACCGCTTCAAGCTCATTTTAAAACAAAACGTGAAAAAGGTGTGGGAACGCCGTTTCCACGCGTTCCCGCCCCACTACACCCCTGCATTTAATATTCATGTACTTTGACATTCGGGACACATTGATGTGGCAATATTGAATCCAGTTTCATAACCGGTTTGTCTTTATCATGGATTGTTGATAACGGTTTTTCTTTGCAGTCCGGCTGCTCTTTAGAAGAACAGTTGATCGAGGCTGCTAAGCAAAGGACTGTTTCAGGTAATCAGTGTTCACAAAAAATGAGAGGTGCATACCATGGTTCATGATACATGAGGATGAGGTCTAATCTAATCTCTCCAAGTACGTGGCACCAAAATACGTTTAGTAACATGTTGCTGTTTAGATTTCAACTGCACTTTGACCGAAGGTTCACTCTACTCTAAACTTTTGAAGGTGTACCAATTGCCAAACATATAGAGCTTATGGATATACTTAGATGAAGCAGTTAAATCTCAGGCAACTTATATCCAGCTCAGTTTAGGAGCAAATTTCTGGAAATAATTACTCCAGATTCTGACAGTTATTTCACGCCAAAAATTTAAAGTTGTGCCAATTGCTAAACATAAAAACTTACACCATTGGCTGCGGTTTTCAAGGCTGTTAATCCTGGTGGTAACTGCTGAATGCCCGTGGTCACTGAAATGTTGATAGAACAACCCGTGCGACCTTCAAGATTTGTTCAATGTAGTAATAGTAACTGTTCGAACTGCAGTTTTTTAGCTTTGGTATTGTACTATGCAAATGCAGCATTCGAATAAATCATATCAACTACACTCGGTCTTAGTAACTGGTTGTGTATGAAGCAATTCAAGACTTTGCGTTTAGACGCATTGCACATTGCAGAAGAATATATACGCAGACAAGATAAGTTAAACGTTTCACTTCCAAGAAAACCAATTAAGTGAAGTCTCAGAAAACAACTATGACCAAAAAAGACATATAATTTACAACTATACGAGTAATATAATAAATAGCGTTATCACAAACAGGGGCGTAACGAGGTTAGCTTGTTCCTGGGCAAGTAACATGTTTGGCGGCCCATGTTCGAACCTGAGATCTTTCGGAACCACATGTACTCAATTGAAGAAAGTACTTGTGACATTGTTGGGATTTTTCGGCACCCCCATAGTGATTCGGCCCCCGGAGAATTGTGCCCCTCTTGCTCCCCTTTGTTACGCTCCTGATTATAAGTTTTTTCTTGTATTTGTCAACACTGCAGGTAGGTACGTAACACATACACAAGTCATGTATCAGAAAGCGATGTTGTCATCTTCGATTGGTGGGATTTGGCACACGTAGAAGTTAAGCCAAATGGAGGCGAACAACCTGTAGGCGCATGTAACCAAGTTCCGAATCTAAAATATGTAGTTGGTAAGTGCAGGGAGTAGACACGATCGGCTGACCACTCATGCTGTAATTGTTCGATGAAATATGACATCAAATTTCAAACAAAAACAACTTTATCAACCAGTTATTATAATTTCGAGACAAACGGTTGGTGTGGCAACAACTACCTTTATAAATATCTCCTAGCCTGGGTGCACTGTTTCTTTTTCGTATGTGGGCTTCCAAAGACGCTGTTGAGGATCACATCGAGTTTAAGTTCGGTAAATATATCTGTAAGCTCTGTTTCAGTTTGAGTTTACTGGCATAGCTTATAAATTAAATTATTATCATTGCGACCGATAAGTGTGTTGCAGGTTGCCTCAACAGAAGCTCTTAGTAGAGGACTTTTGTTCATTTTGCCCCACTTTGCCAGGCCACCACTGTCACCCTGCCAGGCCTCTCTGTCACTTTGCCAGGCCTCCCCTGTCACCCTGTCGCCTCCCCTGTCACCCTGTCGCCACCCCAGTCGCCCTGTCCGTTCCCTTGTTGGTTTCCCACGTCAGCCCGCCCTATGTCCATGAGCTAAGGTATTTATTTTGTCAGGCCTTATGATACGTTTGTCGTCAGAACTTGAGAGGGCTATTTTGTTGATTGTCTCTGTATAGATTCCATGTTTATGACTCCGGATGATATTCATAGTTCTTAGTTGGTGTCTTCCAGAGAATAAACATTTTTTGAAATCTTCGAAACTGATGCTTTTTTTGACGACCCCTCTCTTGACGCCCTTACACTTTTTTTCTTCTTCACCATCGAGTTTCTTGATTGCGTAGAGTTTTGCTCGTAATCCGACAAACTCTGTGATTATTTCCCCTCCAGCCTCATCTTTAAACATTCCTGGAACCTTCTTGTTGATTCCTGTTGGAATGCCTGAAGGATGGTTTGGTATGAAGTTTGAAGTGTCAAAATTGTCTTGGACGTCAGCTGAAATGTCTTTGTAGAAATCTTCTGTTTCGATTTCATAGCAAAGACTGTCAGTGTCTGTGAACAAAAGATTTGCCTTGGATCCATATTTTTTCTTGATGTAATTATAATGAAAATCATAAATCAAGATCTTCGACAAATCCAGGATAATCATTCCGAGATAGACCGGTTTGTTGAAGACTTGTTCCATCTTCTTCATGTGAACTGCGACAAGATTTTCATCAAATACAGTTGTGGTGAATGTATGATTTGATTACCTTGTCCTTGCCACGTAGTGGCGCCTGCAATCTTGCAATCCTTAATTGTGCCCCTGTGTTCGCCCCGCGGCTGTTGCGTTGTGCTTGCGGTCTCGGAATGCAATACTGCCAAGTGTTCTTTTAATGCAGTTTGCCCGCCCTGGGAAACATTTGATCAGTTACGCTGTTGTGTTTGTGTCAGAGTTTCATTGCTCGCTTGTTCAGCTCCATGATTGAGCGGTGTCCTTAGTGAATTAAAGCCTGGCTGGTGGCGGTTCCCCTGCTCCGTGCCCCCCAAGGGGTCCGAGGGCCCCGTCTGAGAAATCCTGGATTAGATTCAATTTACTGAAACTACTTTCAGTGCTGGCAGCAGTATCCGGGCAGCTTAGCATAATCCAAACTGCAATAAATACGTTAGGATAAACTTCATCAAGACGTGTCTTGAGAAAAAAAACTTCACAAAAGGAATTGGGTATTAATTATTGTCATTTAATTAACGAGGATGATTTAGAGATTTTGTAACGAAATGCAAATGTTAACAAAAATTTGCAGGAAATGAGAATCAAGCTTATCGTTCCCATTATGAAAACACTGTTACCGAAGAAACAAACCTGAGTCCGATCATATAGCAATGCACCTCGATGAACGTTTTCTTTCATTAGCGCTTGAGTGAATTTTGCGTGAAAAGCATGCGCATCGTGCTTCCAACTGGCCGAAATACGCATGCATAAACTTCTGATACCTAGACTGTTAATCTCCTGGTGCATGGTACATATTTAGATTAGTAACATTTTGTATCTCAAATAGGCTATAAATGTTGACAAATATAGACCAAGGGGGCCTACGTGGACGCAACATGGTTAACATCCATAACTCACTAACTGCCCCATTTGGTTGGGACAAGCTCAGCAGGGATTGCTGAATAAACTCTTCTAACTACACTATTAACTCCATCTTACTGTCTGAACAGAGGCTGCGCAAATGTGTAACTTTGGTCGTAAGCACCAAAGTTATCTTGCTTCTATGCAGTACAAAAACCGACTTCTTGAGCTCGCCATAATACATTTCTTCACAATAATCACTACAAAAAATACGTTGATCAAGTGGACTTCTGGAGGTATACAGCTAGGCATATAGGCTAGCTTCACATTCAACACTTCAAGCAATGAATGGTGACACTTTTCGCCAATGGTTTCCAACTGGGGTGCAACGGCACTCTTTAGGATACCATTTACAATGCTAAGGGGTGCCGCGAGAAAATGTTTCAGTAAATCATTACAAATCCATTTACAGAACGTCATTAAATCTTAAATCAAATTACTATGCGTTCGCCACTGGGTGCCGCAAACCTAAAAAGGTTGGCAAACAATGCTTCACGCTCAAGCCTGAAATATGTTTATTACCTCACAAACGTACCAAAAATATTCAGGCGCAGTTATTCTAGGGAACAGCGGCAGGTACTGCTCTGACTATAAATTGCAGGAGAATACAGAATGAGGCTTGATAAAAACTTCACTGATTTCTAGTGTTTCACATTTTTATTTTGTGTTAAAACTTTGTTTGGGGGGCTAAGCCCACAAAAAACCCCGTGGCGACGGGACTGAATTTCGGCCCCCTTGTGTCGCTAGGCGGTAAACTTGCAGATATTTTTCTGATACGGATAATTGCATATTCCGGTTAAACACACACAAAAATCTTGGAAAATTAATTATGCGATGAACTGGATTCGTTTGTACTAACACCCGAAATCAACGGAAAATACTCCTAGATATTTTTGAAAAACGCTAAAACAAAAACATAGTAAAAATCAAAAGAATACCAAATAGCGAAATACAAGCTAGCAGGGGGGCCAATTTTTTACATTTAGTCTGCCAGGGGGGGAGGCGCTCACCCCTGCCCCCTGTCAGTTACGCCACTGGCCATGACAGAAAATGTGTAAGTCCAAAAAAATGAGAATCTGTACACGTTGCCATAACATTTTCACATCTAACCAAGCTACAGGTGTTTTGCAGCAGTGTGCAGCACGAGGCTGGAGGAATGCCCTGACCGTATGCATCAGACCTTTTGGGTTGCTTGCGTAGCCCTCCAAAATTTTCGATCAAGGCATGGAAAAGTCAGCAACGTGGACCAGAACCGTCGCCAGAAAGTTTTCAATAGGGGGGCTTTGCGTTTCTGCGGGGGGTCTTTGGGTTTGTATGGGGGGTCTTCACGTTTTAAAAAGTGGCAAAACACAAATGATTTATAGTGTTTCATGTTTCAATTTGGGGGGGCTTGGAGCTTTGTTTGGGGGGTAAGCCCCCAAAAGCACCCCCGTGGCGACGGGACTGACGTGAACTCAGCCTGAAGTCAACATTGGCTAGTAAGAAGATGACAGGCCATCTGACGCAATGCTCCGGCATCACAAAAAAACGTTACAACGCGGCACCATCGCGAAGTGTGCAGAAAAAGCAAAAGAGCAAAGACACGAACAAAATCTCAGGAAGAGCTCAATACAGTTGTACTCGTACAAAAACTTACATCATTCAACATCTGAAAGAAAAACTGATCAATATGAAAAAATCAGCTTTTGCATAGATAAATGTCAACTAGTCTTCCACAATTTTGGACAACTTTCTATGTTTTAAGTTTAGACGATTGAAATGTTTGGTTTCGCGTAGTGAGTTCAACTGCTTTATCTAGGACAGAGGTGGGGAACCTATTTACTATCATGGGCCGCAAGAATTGTGCATTATTGCTGGCGGGCCGCAAAATCATTTCATTTTATCCCCAAATTCTACCTTTATCTATATGAGGAAGAGAGACCTCTCCTGACTTACTATCTAAATATCTGCTTATCATGGAGCTTCATTTTGATGCGGTGTGTATTCTAACTTGGTCAACGAAAATCCTGACGCGGGCCATATAAAATGTTCACGCGGGCCGCATGTTCCCCACGCCTGATCTCGGATGTCATTGCCACTCAAAAAGTGGTACCCCGAGTGCAGAACCGAGGATCCTAGCACTTGCAACACTATACGAACTGTTTGGGTACCATATAACTCTTGCAATTGGACATTGCTCAACTTTTTTCAATGGCACCTTTTCAAAATATGTGCTATATCTGTTTTCATTTTAATCTTGCTTTGTAAGTCATGCCATGAGTTTCTGTAACTTTTACTGACGTTAACAAATATTGACTGCTAATTAATTCTAATCATGCTTTTAATCATCTGGGCAGGTCGAAATGCAAGTCTGTTTACCCATGAAGGTTGAAGTTCAGAGACTGTCTGCCACCGCCCTGTTTGCTCAGTCTTGTTCGTAATGTTAGGATTTGGTAATTTATAAAACCGTTTGGACACTTTGGTAAACAACGTTGTGTGTCGCACCAACTACAAAGAGAACATAGGTAAACGTCATGTGAAGAGCCGGCATTATTGAATAGATGCTGTTTAATTTTGCAGATACAAAATGAAGAGGACATGAAATATCTAATGAACGTTAAGTAGGCCGATTTCGCCAGCATCTTCGAGTTTTCAAACCTTTCTATAGTATTTGTGCTTTATAAGTAGCTTGTTTTTGCCCAGTTTCAAAACGCTACGTTTTGCTGATTTAACTCGATGAGCTGCTGTTAGCGCAATCATGACTGCTGTTTCGAATAAGAGAGAATCTTGTGACAAAATTTTTAGTGAAGGTGATATTTTGATTTGAATAGATATAACTCGATCTCGATTTGTTCCTCGAAAAACATTTAAAACAAATACATTCAAACGCAGTATAAAGTTAAAATATGATTTGTCCATAGTTTAACTGGTGTTATGCGGTAAGCGAAAAATCAATTCATAACCGTTCTTTTTCTGCAAACGCGCTAGATATATTTAAGCAGAACTTGCGAATTAGCGGTGCATTGTGTTTCAGCATGTATGCAGATGAACAAATTTTCCCATATAGCTCACAACGTGCCAAACTGTTGCACTTGTTTGGAGTTTTTTAAAAAGTCGCTTGTTGTAAACTGCTCGTTTGCTTTGTACAAATTAAATTCATCTTGGTTAATGCCGGATCATTAAATATTTCTACAGACATTACATCAGTGTTGCAAAATACACTACGTCAGTGTTTTATAACAATTTTGTCTTTTTTGTGCGTTGACTTTTTATCCGTCAAGCCTACAGTTTGGCAACAAAATATAATTTGTCTTTTGTCACCCAACATGTTTTTTATACAATTTTTGCAAAGATTGGTTTGTAACGCCAAACAGGTCGGCCACACATTACCACTTTATAACACAGAGCTCAAATCCATTTCGACTGTACAAGAGAAATATGATGCACATGGAGACAAAGTACACCATCCTATACAGCAAATTAAGTGAGGTTCAAACTAGTGGGGAATGTAAATTAATAGAGTTTGAGAGTAACACCAAGAACAACAACATTTCTTAGTCTCAACAACGTTCAGGGCCGGACTTCTAGTGCCGGCAGCCCATTGGCTATCAAAAATTTCCCATGCCCTTTTCACCCATGAGGAAAATTTTTTCCGTGGTTTTTCGAATGCGATAAAACAGGAAAGACAGGCAGGTAACTCTGGAATGGGTTCTGCAAAAAGCCTAAGTAAAACAACTCAAAAAACCTCTGAAAAAAATGTTGCCGCTTCTAGAAATTCTGCCGCCCTAGGCTACAGCCTAGGAAACTATATGGGAAATCTGGGCCTGACAACGTCACGTTCGGAATCTGGTAAAGAGAAAGGGATGCTTTCTTTTCAGGCTGTACACATTTTGCCCTCGCTTGAGAGGAAATACGTCAACTTTGCCTGCTTGAAATGAAAAAAGTAACTGCAGGCAAACTATAGTACTTTAGAGTATTTCAAATAGGCTTTACGTCAAACGGTCGCCTCCTGAAAGGTTCGTGATTAGAAATAAATAGCACTTGTTTAGTTTTGCAGTATTTTTGAGGTTGCCATAGCTACAAGTCAGTAGTGGACAAATATTTCGACTTGCTCGCTGCATTTTGTTCCAAATTTTGATAGGTGCCGGTCGGGAGCAGAAGGATGCGTTGTTTGCGTAAATAATGTAAATGAGATGAAAAAAGTGAATTGCCTTTTCAATATTTTGATGACGTCCAGCATTGATTAAAACTTTGACCGACCGTAGTTTGCTTATGCCTGATTTTAAAAAGTTTGTTTTAGGCAGGATATGTTTTTATTCAAACTCAGTCAACTCGCAACTTGTGACCGTAATTTCCTTCAAAGTGTAAAAAGTTAAAATCACAAGTATGCAATCCTATCATTCATTCAAGTGTTGCAATAACAATTTGTATCTTCGCCACAGCGACTTAGGTTCTATTAAGTGGAAGCCTAAGGGAAGTGGGTAATGGCTATGTTTCAACAAACTGTAACACCTTGAATCACAAAATGTGCTTGAAAAGAGTTTTTAAAATCTTGCAAGAAAGTAGTTTGGCTAAAGAAGTTAAAAATTTTTTATACATTCATTCAACTAGTTTCTGTTTTGGTGTTTTGTTGCTTTAGAAGAACTGTCAAACGTGAAATATTTTTGATATTTATTCAAAGTTTTAAGTCTTTGAGATCTGTTTGAGTACATAGTTACGTTTCTTTTATTTTGTGTTTCATCTAAATTTTGATATGGGAATACTTTTTTGGTTATAAGCATTTATTGCAAAATCAAATGGAGGTTCATTTATGAGTCATTCCTGCAAAGTTGACTAAATGCTTGTCACTCACTTGCACATTTTTTCTGATGGTCAAGTTCTTCAACTACATGAAGATCCACTAACATCTCTGTGAACTAAAATTGCTGCAAACTGTTTTTCTTTGATTTTATACTCCACAATGTTATCTGCTTTTGTTGCAATTTTCTAACTTACAGAAAACTTGGCGGCAAATGCATCATAAATTTCTGCATCTGCCCCAGGTAAGTTTCTTTGCGGCAGTCGCTCTTTCGGCTTTTCAGCGCATTGCAAAATATTAATGAATCCGGCTGGTAACACCTAGGTAAGGTCTGCATGATTTGCGTTTGGAAGTAATGAGTACTAAAACTTCAATGTTTCAACCTTTTCTTTTCTCTGTACATGGCATCGTACGTCCCCACTTTTGTTTCAACAGCGATTTTTCAGAAGTTGTACGTCATGCGCACAATGGTTGCCGTGATTTCAGTGACAACACATATTCGGTCAGCTTAGTTTGCAGGACAGATTTTCACTGTGTCTTTTGAAGTGATGGTGCAACAATATTTTTTCGGATCAGAGCTATTGCGAAAGCTTCCACGTGAGCGCTGACCAAATTGTTCGACCCAGGAACCCGACATAACCAGTACATACCAGAATGGTGTATTGCCTGATTTTGAGAAAGCTAACTGAATATTTGATCACTACCTTTGGCAACAGCAGCAGTGCTGTAGCACCATCGTACGGACAAGCATTAAATCAATTATTTTATTAGTGTGAGCCAAAATCATTTGCTTAGGTGCACACCATTGTATGAAATTGAACTTTGCATCGGTAGTGTATTGGTTTGCCCCAGCGTGCGTTCACTTGATCGCAAGACGAAAATAAACGATGTCCGCTAATCTCATGATTGCTTACGTAACCAACTCATGACCACTTGCGCAAAAGCTTGCATATGCTTTACAACAGTTTGCAGTTGCACTGTTTGAGAATATTCGATGCTGTTTCGAAGTGTGTTTGCGCAGTGCAACGCAGACCGAACGAGAGAGACAAAAATTAAGTGACTTCACCCCATAAGTCACGCACACGTCAAAATTTTGGCGCAAGATGGTGGTGAACATTTTCAGCCATAACGCGCCAGGCGATTGTGCTAGAAAATTGGCCAAACCCTCATAAGATCCGGTTAGACTAGTACGTTAGATCAAAAAAAATTGGGGAGGTTTGGACTCGCGTTTTTTTTGGGGGTGACATCATAAATTGGGATGTGTTTTAGCCTATTTGGTTCAGGTTACCTGACCCAAGGTCTCAACCCGTATGGGTAACTCTTTGTTTGTTTTTTCAAAATGAAACTAGGCTAAAATCTGCACCTTTGAGCCCTTATTGGGCCTGGTAGCGTGTGTCGTTGGAAAAGTTATGCCAAATATGCTATAATTAGTTAATTAATTCCCTAGGAGATTAAATTTCTTTGTTTGTTGTTTTGAGAACATAACTTCCTAACCACAAACGCTAGAAGGACAATCAAGTGCTCTAAAGATGCCAATGCCAGCCTATTTTTCTGAAAATAGAAACAAAAGGGTGGGCCTTCAGGTTAGGGCCCAGTGTCCGATAAGAGAGGCCAAAATGGCCTTTACCTATCCCACTTTTGACGTCATCAACAAAAAAACGAAGTCCAAACCTACCCAATTTTTAAAATCTAATCTACTGGGCTAGTCACATTGTTATAGGGTTTGAACGCCTCACAGATCAAGCGGCTGGAGAGTAGTTAAGGTTGGACAAAGATTTGCTTTGTTAGGCAAATCTTACTTTTTATATTTTTGTTAAAATTTAGTTTTTTTGGCGTTAACTTTTGACCCAAAAGTGCTACATTGACAATCAAGGGCTCCAAAACTCGGATTCTGGCCTAGTTTCCAAGGAAATTTTGAGTCAAAAGTTTGGCCCAATGGGCCGGGGCCCAGGACCAGATAAAGAAGGCATAAAAAATTAAATTTACTCTCTTTGTGACGTCAGCCACAAAAAAAACAAAATCCGAAACCGACCAATTTTTTTTGATAGAATCTACTAGGCTAGCCACATCCTTAGAGGGTTTGAACAGTTGTTTAGATCAATCGCCTGGCTAAGTATGACTTGCCGAACTTGGCCAAATTTAGGGACTGAAAGGGTTTTAATAAATCTGTAAAAGCCCGCATTTTCGCTTAAACAAAGACACTTTTGCCCATTTCAAAGGGATGAATTGCGATGTATTTGAACTCTTCCTGGACTGAAAATAATTTGAACCCTCCTTGGACGGAAACTCGATTGCATGATTATGAAACAGGCTGAAGCAGTCTGGCTCAAAACAGTTCAGGGCGTTCTGTCGAAAATCTCTTTGGTAGAATATTGATTTCAACCGCAGAATCTTTCTTGTATTTCAGCTGAAACATCAAATTTATAAATTAAATTATGGGCTTACAGAAGTAAAAAATATGCCCAGTCGCTACCGCGGAAAAAAGTTGAAACGTAAAATTGTAACGAATTGCTGTCAGATTTTGCACGCAATATTGGTTTTTACTTTGAGAGCTTCAGATCTCACTGAGATCATCATCAGAGGTAATCTGCCTTAGGCCAGGTCTCTTATGACATCCCTCCGACATTCTTCTCTATTCTCAGCTCTTCTTTTTATATGTGCATAAGTACCATTCATGATATCATCCACCATTTTACTGAGATACGCCCAGTCAAATTTTACCCAGAAATGAGGAATACAGTAAAATGTAGGTTAAAACACAATAGCAGAATGAAGTTTTGCCCAATGTTTCTTGAGTTGTGGACGTCGAGAAAATTTGGAAAAAATATCAATAATGGGAAAGAAATTCTTGCAAAATTTTTTGTTGTGCTGAAATCTCAACCTTTTTAGGGTGTCGTACAGCGGTCAACAATTCCTAAGGTCCAAGTCACCGATATCGAAAAGATCTTTGTTATTTCCCCTTGTAATTCCAATTTCCACTTGTTATTCAAGTAACATTAAACGCGTACATGAAAAACAAAACAACAAGAGCTAGTGATTACGATTACGATTAGTTGTGTTTCGTAGTTCAGAAATCACATATTGCACTGTACAGCAGCGGAAGGCGTAAATGTGTAGCACAGATAAGTTCGCTGAACATCCTGGAAAGCGTGGAAAAATCAAAATTAAACACGATAGGCAGGTGATCAATATAGTAACTTTAAACCCATCTGCGGGTAGTGTCCCTCAAATTTTATTCATGCTCACCAGTTTTGTTGTTCCCAGAAAATTATGTTTTAAAAATATAATAAAAACAAAAACCTTGTCCCCCTGAAAATACATTTTCCCCCAAGTCTTAAAACCTGGCAACAGGCCTGTCGCTGAAAGGTTGTTGGTGTGAGTTGCTCGAATCCTTGCTAGCCGTGCTAAATTCACATCAGAAACGTTGCCAGGTGGTGTACTCGAAAGATACTTGAGATATGTGGGACGTGTTATGACATGCTAATGGTTAACAAATTTGTTTTCAAAGTGTTGGACTACATCCGCTGCTGGGACCGACAGACTGTTGCCTACGCTGTTGGCTGACGATGTGCCGCCATGCAAAGTACAGCGACTTCCTGCGATTATGTCAACATGTTCAGCCTGCAACGCAAAACTGCTGGACAAATGCTACTGCTAGCACAGCTGATAAAACTGTTGGCAGGCTGTTGCTACAATGCAGACGTTTGTCTTTGCCGCGGAGTGCAATTGCAAAAACTGTGTAATTGCTGCCTGATAGCAGTTGCTTCAGTTTCAAAGAGTCAATTGCCTTACACCAGCTGCTTAATCCACTTACTGAAAGAGTAGTATGTCATAAGGTACCAAGTTACCTGAAAATTTTTAATAGATCTCTGCCTTTGATGCAACTCGAATAGTACGCTGACTAGCTCTAAATGAAAGAACTCGTGGGTTGAAAAATAAAACAACGGTCCAGATTAACATGAAACGTCGCACACTTTGTTATTGGAGTAGCTGGAGCAAGCGGCAATGTTTCTTTAAGTGGGCTCTTTAAATGGAAAAACCTTGGGAAATGTACTTCTGGCTATTTCATTTATGAAAAGCTTACTTTTTGTTTGATATTCGCAACTTTGTGTTTACATTGCAAGCAAGTGTAATGTCTCTTCTGTGAATCCCCCTGCTTTGGATTGTTTCATATGATGTATCGTTACATCAATCCATTAGGAGTGTGTGTGTACACATTATACAGTAAACCCTATAGTGCAGTGGTTCAAACGTTTTCAATCGGGCCCCCTTTGGCATTAATCATATCACAAAATCAAATCCCAAAATCAATCCCAAAATCAAAAGCAAAAAACAGAAAAACAAGTGATTTGCCATTATCCTGCTTTTCAACAGTATGTCGCTACTATACTTATCCCCCCTTTGTGAACCTTTCATACTCCCTAAATTGACAGCCCAGGCTATATGGTGAATAAAGTAAGCAAGGCCAATATTGTAATTCCGCATTACTGATCCAAAACATTTCGACCTTTATTAGCTAGTGCACCTAGGAGTACATTGTCTTTAGGCTATTCGCGTGCGTGCCCTTACATGAAATCTATTTAATCAGTGCAGCAAAATCTTTTGTGAACTTTGGCGCGAAGAAAAAGAACTGCGGAGCTAGAAGAAAAAGAACTGCGAACTGCAACTGGGAATGAATATGTTAGTTGTATACAGACCCGCATTTTCAATTTTGGGTCCCCAGGCTATGTTAATTTAGGGGTTCTTTTGAAAGGCTTGCGTGTTGCGTCAACTTATGGCGTCACATATTCGGTGTAAGCCACCATGGTTTCGGGGTTTCTCAAATTTAAAAAAAGTTTATGTTGAAGGAACCCGACATCTTAGGATGGTTGCCGTAAATGTGACTTCTGGCTTTGAAATGCCTGTGCTGAGTAAGTAGTCTGGCAGTCGTTTTGCAAATACTGTGCCGGTATGCCTTCCTATATCTACTTCTAAAAGTGTTCGAAAGCGTCCCACAGACCTTTGATCAGAAACATATCCAACAACAATAGTATGCTGATCTACATATATATATATATATATGGTATAGAATCTATAGATATTAAATAATACATTTTTTAATTTCCGTAACCGCTTTGGCTGGTACTGCCTGAGCTATCAAATTGATAACCTCTTCACAAAATGCGCTTGTAAAGGCATCAAGCGAAATTTCTGACCTCTGCGAAATTTCCGACCTATTCTTTTATTCTATTTGAATAAGGACTGGAGATGTGTAATTTTACGTGAAATCGATTTCCTATTAAATATTTTCTGGTCGATTCCTTGTTTACCCCCACACTATTCTTTTATGTCAGTTGTTTCGCTTCTCAGAGTAAAAGAATAAATTTGACATTTACTTTTTTGATGTCCGTTTGGTTAGACGTCAGATAGTTCACAATAGGTGACAGTTTGGTACTAAATAACCACTGAAATATATCTGACTTATTCTCAGATGTCAATTATTTTTCTTTTTCTAAGCATAAACCCTAACCCTTAACCTAAATCTAAACCCTAACCCTTAATCCAACTCTAAACCCTAAACCCTAATAATCAGTTCTCAGCGTATTTGATATTTCAGTGAACAGCTACCGCTTGCAAAATACATGACCTGGAATAGTGTGGTCCAAATACAGGCCCGCAGGCCACATGTGGCCTGCCACAGCGTTTGTAGTGGTCCGCGGAAGCATTCAGGAAAAATCTTCAAATCTGACATTTGTTGAAAAGCGTGTGAGGTCACATTTGTCTCAGTGAATTGCTTGCGCTGAATAAAGTACATTTGCACAAGAACAAATGAATAATAGCTTTTCTGTGTACCATTATTTTTTCGCTTTATTTATTTATTTTACGATCAAATTAGAAGGTACGGCCCTCCACTAACCCCTTTTGGGGCACCCCTCTGGATAACCTCTGTATTATTTTCGGTGCCCCGGCGTTCGTTGTCTTGAAGAGTACATCCGGCGCAGTGCACTCAGTACCGCCAAACAAATCTGTCTATCTATCCGCTGAACGCGGTCTTTTCAAAGTGGCCCCCGAGCCAAATTAATTGCCCATCCCTGCAGCAGGCAATTTTAATTAGAACAAGCATAACACCTTTCAATAAAAATGTACAATACTAACTGTGTTAGAGACCGTAGAGGGCTTCTGGAAATTAGTCAGCAAAGATAGATTTCTCAAACTGAAAGGTTTCGCACTAAAAATGGATTCGACGTTTGTAAACACAGCAAACGTGTGTGAGAGTACATGTTCTACGATGAATCAAGCCAAATTTAAAAACAGAAATCGAATGGCAGACGGAAACTAGACGATAGCCTCCGACTTGCTGCCACTAACACTGGTATTGATAAAGGAACGATAGTGTCAGAGAAACCTCGACCACAGGCATCCCACTGATAGAGATTTGTATTAAATTGCTATTTTGTAATAATTTCAATAACGCACTCGTTCATCTTCCCTTTTTTAGTTTTTAATACTGTGAATCTGTTGCATTGATCATTTTATTAGAAGTGGCCGCGAGCTGTCACGTTTTTGTAAAATGGCCCTTTGTTTAAAAGTAGTTGGCCCACGATGACCTGGAATATATATCACTCTGCGCATGCGCAGATGGCTTGAAGTCAGCGGAATGGGACAGCTGGGCGACGCCGTTTCGGTGATCGCCCTACAAGTTTATGACGTTATGGTTGAATACAACAATTAATTCCTCTGCTCTATCTGGACTCCTCCATTTCGTCAAGCACCTTTTAAATCTTTAATAAACTTTTCCGCGTTCTCTCAAGTTCTCTCAATGGGGAGTCGGGTCGCGCTTCGCACCTCGTGTATAAATTCGATAAACAAATTGCGAGGTGCAACAATTCTCAGATCAATTTGTTTGAATTCCCAAATGTACTAGCTGCTTAGACATCAAAAGCGAAACTGCAAATGACGAATTAGACGAACAAAACGTTTCTCAGGGATAGAAAGAGGTGACGAATGAAGCAAATTGACGAATTAGACGAACAGAAATGTACACAAAAGATAGGGATTCTGCCGGGACCGACGAAAAAGTGACGAATTAAGCGAATTGACGAATTAGACGAGTTCTACTTTACTTGCAAAATGCACTATGTTAGAAAGTTACTCTGAACGTTCATGCACATTACTTGTTAGGCCTGCGGGTAAGATCCCGCCATTTGTCAACTAAACGCCACTTTGTGCTGGAATTATGAGCTTGAACCAGGTTTTTTTAAAAGGAAATGTTAGGTACCCCATATGGACGTGTAGGGACCCGATTTCCCTGATTCTAGGGACCCGATTTTCTCTGACTCTAGGGACCCGATGATAATTTTATCTGATTCTAGGGACGCGATTTTCAATTCTATGGACCCGAATCGGGTCCTTAAAACAGCTTAAAAAACCCTGGCTTGAACCATAACGAATACAAATTAATGAATGCAATACGGAGCTCTAACAATAAATATACCGGTTGTGCTTTGTTGGAATATCAGCTCGGAAGTATTCACAGCAGTAGAGATGCTTGCGAGGCTGAAGTAATCACCGAATCACTGGGCAGTGCTTACTTTTTCTGGTGCAGGCCTGTTTCTACAAAAAGGTCGATTGAAATTGTATAGTAGAATCCAGACAGGAATTATAATGGAGATAATGTGAACCTCTCAAAAATCTGTCCGTGTTGCGGTTTTGCTGATGTAACACAAAATGCTGATATGTTCAGTTCTAAAAATTTGAGACTTTAGTAAACTATTGAGGCTGTTGTTCGCGACCGCACAGCCACTCCTCCGCGACCCACCGGTTGGGAACTACTGCTCTAACCAATCTAACACGGAGAATAATTTCTCTGAGCACTCAGTGGAAAGATCACTGAATGCGTCTTTTACAATTCATATCATTTATTGGCACAAACACCAACGCTGGGATCATATGTGCTTGTAGCGCAAAATTTGCTTCTCTATTACATCGAGCCGTAACTTTTTGGAAAAAAGTGCAAGGCCAGGACAGGGTTGCGTCGAGAGGAATCATCGCTTGCCTTGTTTAGATGCTGCCCTAAATGTTTAGATTTTGAATTCGTCCTGGTTGACAACCACTGTTTAATCGTTTATTCGTAAATATTCATATAAGCAAAACTATATGTCAGTGAAAACTTAGCCACACAATTCACTTCAGTGGCTTTTAAGATGTCCTAAACATACCTGTGGTTCGTTACTTACAGTGTTGAAACAAAAGTGAAATGGAGCTTTTAGCACATTGTCGTCAACCGGAAGGTTACGTCATTAACATGTACGATATTACTGTGTGGAGTATCACACTTGCAGGACTTACTACAGTTAAAGATAACTTAGCGAATTGAGCGTTGGTGGAAAGGACAGGAGGTTAGCATTTTTGCGAACCCGGGTTTTGCCATTTATGAAAACAGGAGAACAAACGCAACCTGTTCAGCTTGAAACAGTTAATTGGAAAAGTTGCGCGGAGTTCTGAAAGCTTAAGATTTGATATTACGTGAGATTAAAGCATAAAATGAGTTGAATAAAGAAATTAATAGTACTCTTGCTTCAAGCTAACCGAGACAGCAGTCTAAACAGAAGAGTAAGTTTCGCGGTGCACTGCCGCTTCGAAATAAGCGAATGCTCGCCCTATCTAAGTGTTTCCTGTTTGCTTTATTCAAGGTTTGAATTGAACATCCTCTACTCGCAACGGCCTTTGTGAAATTAGTAACGTTTCTGTGAGAGACAGCCGCACTCCACAGATACTTTTCGTTGACATGACATTTCGGCGACCTAATGGTCAGGCGATTTGTTAATTCAACACTCTTCTGCGAAGCTACATTAGTGGAATTCAATGTCTTCTGAATATTTGTCATGTTTATGCTGCTGAACACGAAATCGCTTTTGATTGTAACAAAAATTTTGCTGCATCTTTTTGTCCCATAAAGTATAAACAACCTGCTACATCGAATGATTTTTAAATGGTATACGGTGCCCTTATATAATGCACATGTTGCGCCAGCACCACCAAGCATTATGACCAAACCATTGTGACAAAACATGGCGGTCAGGAAATGTGACAGAAGAACACGCGCTTGACCTATCTATGACCTCGTCCTGCTCACCTGCTTTTTCGCTGAAACATTTCAGTCATTTGTCCGAAATAGATTAAAAACTTTCTGACATTTGTTCGTTTTAGGACATTTTGTATGACTGCATAAGGCATTATGATCTTATATCTTTCGGTCATTTCAAATAAAATTAAATCAAAGACCAAAAAGTTAACGAAAAAAAATCTTCTACTCACGGTATGGGAAAATCTGTTTCATTTTCAAAAGAAATCGACGTTTGCAGCTGCAATACATTATGCGATTTTTTTAAGACTTACAATCTGGTCAGCCAATAATACGTAGGGAATATGATATCATTATTGTTTGAATGTTTTGATATTTTTTATAATAAAAATAAATGAGAATAGAAGTATGTTATGGTCCTTGTGAATAAGTCACAATTTCATTTGCTTAAAGTAGAAATAAACATATAAATTCTTATTTGAAACATATGATTCCTTCGTGGTTTATGTTTCGCAAAACTCGTGCCTATTTTTAATATTTAAATCATGAAAAAGGTCGCACATTTAAACTTCGCTCAAGGGTGCCATTTTGCACAGATACGTCACTGATTGTGAACTTCTCTGTCGTAGCGTTGAGTGTGTTTTACTCCGCTATTTTAATGCGCAGCCTTACATTTTTGCAGTTGTGAAATGCGCTGACGTAGCACTGAGTGTGTTCTGCTTTCCTTTTTTAACGAGTTGCCAGATATTTTTGCAGTTTTGAACTGCGCTTTGACTTAGCGTTGAGTGCTGGTGTGTCTTGCTCCGGTCTCCTAACTTGGAGCGCTGATATAATTTATGTTCATTATAGTGACACATGGTACAATAACAAGTAAGGAGAGTGCGTGTAGAATAATATGCATGTTGTGTAAACAAACTGCGCTAAAATGTTGGTTTGCAAAAGTGAATATGACGTCATATAGTGCCGTCACAAACAGCGCATATCCAGTAACACTGTGCACCATACGCGACTGGTCAATACTAGAATTTGGTAGGGGGCATGCAACCAAGCAGTCGCCCCGGGCATCATCAGACCTCTGCAGGCCACTGGTTCGCCCACACCAGGTTAACCATTATGTCAGGACCTTTGATACCTTGTTTAGAACTATCCGTATGGCTTCGTTCACCGATGTGAATCTTCATCACATTTTTTATTCGATCATTTCAAAGGACTCCTCCACAATTTAACGTTCTTTTATGACAGTGACCAATTATTGCAATTGGGCAACGCACTGCGTTGCCTGGTGTGTGTTTTTCTTCAGTATTGCCTTTGCGTAGCAATCGAAATCTTCCGTGTGTTTCGCGGCGCCTCCTGATTTTTGCATTTTAACACCAGCCATGTCGAGGATGTGCGCAAACCAATTGCGCAAAGAAATTGTTTTTATAACACGAGCAAAACACCACCGTCAAATCTTGCTTTAAATTTAGTGAAAACAAACGGTTGTCAGCCCAAGCTCAATATCTCGCAAAAACTTTTGAAATTTTAATCAAAACAATGTAGCCTACATGCTTTTGTGCGCTACTGAGCATCTCCATCCGACTTTTTAGACATTCAGTTCAGAACCTGATGTTGGAATGTCTTCATTTTCTTTCTACTGCCGGCTTCCTGTTTGATGATGAGTGAATGCGGTTATTGCTGGTGCGATGTTTTTTCAGCGTTTGACATTTCCATGATTATCATCTAACACTTACTCTGTACTGCGCTATGACTAATTATTTTTGTGTTATTCGAGTACCCTTGTCATATTGACCATGAGTCTGACGCAAAATAAATATTATACAAGGTACTTGGGTGCTATGCACAAGGACGCAAAGCGACGTTAGATGACGTAATTCAGCGGTTTCTGATGCAATAATCGTTTCGAAACTTGGCAGTGAACGGCAGAGAGGGATGTGCTGTCCAGGAGATGAACGTATAAAGATTTTAGATTTGCACGCAGATTTTTGGCAGTGATTTGCTTTTTCAATGAATGATTGCTAGTGGAGCGTACAACTTCATGCACGAGTGCTTGTAGAACGTGTACTTCATGTTTTTTGGCGTGCTGTTTAGCTGCATCTTTGCTGGGAGAGGCGAGACGCCATGTTGGTGATACACCAGGGCAGACTAACGCACTAAGGAACTCCAGGGTTCCCAAACAAAGGCAAATTAATGCTGCGTGCTTGTTGGTTTGTGTTTTAACTTATTTACACTTTATTAACAGCTTACCTAACAAATAAACAAACATGACACAAAACACGCCAAATCCGCTTGGCGCCCGCCCTGCCACTGTTGGCAGGGAAACCCTGGCATCGAGGCGTTATTGCGCCAGCTGCTGAAAGCTGGCTATGCTACTGCCTTAGTGGTATAGCACCCGAGATAGCCTATACTTGAATTTGAGAGGCATTTGGTTCTTGGGATACGAAGCTAGATAGGGTTTGCTGTGTAACTGAGATTGAAAAGGCTGGAAAACAGACATCTGCTGACTAATGGTATATTAAAGGGGCCATAGTGCCTTTAGTGGTTTGGAGGAATAAACTGCATAAAACAGATACCTATGGCCGACATATCACCGAAACGTTACGTTTAGAGACAGGTTGACAAACAATTTCAAAACATGTTTCAGTCGCTTTAAAAAATATATAGTAGGAATGGTCGGGCTTAAACTTGACGAGACCCTATATTTCAGTTTGAGTTTTCAATACCGCAAGTCCCTCACTGACATATAGCTTCTCTTCACATATCGTTGCTTGCGAGCGTCCTAGCCACACTTCCCGGTAATTTTAACTTTTAAGCATGTCGTCAACTCTAGTCTAGAGCAGTGGTTCTCAAACTTTTCTGTACGTTGACCCCCAATTAAAGTATACAATTTTCTGTAGACCCCGTGGCCTAGCCTTACAGTTACTAATACAAGAAATTGTTCTCCATCCTACTGCGTAGCCTAATACTGTACTACCAGTCTAACCACTGCCGAACTGCGACACATCCACTACAATATTGATTGTGACGTAACAAACAGCAGTTTTCATAATGTCATCACAATGGATGATTTAATAGAAAACTATTCGAATCGACTGCAGGGTACTCTTAAACTACTATAGCTGAAATTTTATCAGCCCTCTTAATTTTGTTTAATTTATTAAAAAAACCGTTTGCATTCCTTGCCCGATTAACAATAATTTTGAATTGGAGTCTTAATTGCTCCAGTGGACCCCAGCAGTTATTCATTGACCCCCTGGTCATTCAGGGACCCCCATTCGATCCCGTGATTATTTATCGACCCCTTGGATGGTCCAATTGACCCCTGGGGTCGATATCGACCACTTTGAGAACCACTGGTCTGGAGTGAAAAAATGATTCTTCTCACTCCATCGTGGATTTCTCTTCAGGCAACAAATGCCATTAACGCTGTTGTTATTCTTAAGCAACTAACCCTTTGCTCACCGGTCATTTGCAGCTGTTTGCATTTTGCTTAATTCGCAAGGCCTACTGATTTTCCACTGAGACTTAATGTAAATGATAGGTGAAAGTTGGTCTTACAGCTTATTCGTCATGCGTTCATTGCAATGCCTGTGGGCAGTGCAAGAACTGGATGTCCGTCAGCAAACAGCAACCATAACAAGCATGCCAGTGTGCATTAATATCATTGGAAAATTTAACAGTGTGAAAGATCAGATGCAGACAACTGCACTACCTTCGTGTCATGCAAAAACTCAACCGCTGGTGGCTTGTTTGGTTGAACAGCAATAGATGAGCCTTGAACGTGCACAACTTCACAAACCGCGCACTCCCTATGTCGTTACTGTTATTTCAACTAATGTGTAGCGTGGCCTGTTCTCTCGTCCGCACAGCATCGATTCCACAAAGATTTCCGCCATATATACCTAAACGTAAAATGTTCACATTCTGTGCAATGAGCCAGTTGAAATGTTGTGGTTGCTATGTCATTTACATGGATTGGCTTCACGAAGGCAGGATAGGGGACTTGTGACCCGGGTGCAGAGGTCAAAGGATTGCCAATTATTTTGAAAGATGAGATGTTGCGAAATGAAACGTTTTGAAAAACTTAGACGGCCTAACGAAATCTATTTCCACTGTTAAATCATCGGACGCTAAATGTTAATTGAAGCTTTGGTTTGTAGTTTTTACTTCTGGTTTTGTTGCTCCCTTCCATCGAGGAGGAAAGTTTTCTCGTCAGCAAGTTATCGCTCAGGGCCGTGAAAGTCTGTTTATTCAAGTCTCTGATTGACCAAATTCGTAAATTTGAAAGAAGGCCTGAGAAAAGTATCCGCGCTTCTGATGGTGCTGTTAGTGAAATGAAAATAGTTTGTAGAAAACCGTCAGTATATAGATACTAGCTTATTTCCCTTATTCGTATGTTGGTTATGACGGTTTGGCTGGATCTGAGTCATGGGCGTATACAGTCTGAGAATTTTCTAAGCCACTAATCTCATGTAACTCTGCATCGTTTGCCTCAAATAATTATTTTATCACACAGTTCAAGTCAAAAATACCACATGAGAACCTTGACACACTTCGTGGAAAAGAAGCAGACAACACATCACTTCAGTGCGCTAACGAAATACTGTGAATATTTAAACAGGATGATACGTTAGTTAGGTAAATTACTAAAGCTTGCAAAATGACATCTCCTGTATCTGCCTTTGCAAAACTTTTAGCGGACGCACGTTAGAACCAGCTTGCTGCCAAAGCGTGCCTGAAGAAAAAAAAAACATGAAAACGACAAAAACCACGATCCATTTTTGAACGAAAGCCGAAAGATGAAAGAAAGGTACATCGCAAGGCGTTAACATTTTGTGGCTTCTATCCACCAAAAAACGTTTTAAACAGATTTTCGATTCCTTTTCCTATTTTAAAGTGCAGCCTCAGAGGAGTTATCTTTATTTTCTTGGATCTGCTACCTCAAAATGTTATACTTTTGCCGTATTATAAAGTCAAATGTTTTGGTTTCAGTCATTATCTTACATAGTCTGCAACTTTGTTTCATTTTTTTTGCTTTTCAATAAACTTCCAAGTCAAGAGCGCACATGCATTCTATGGTGTTAGTCGGGTGTGCAAAATGGAGGATGGGTTAAACAGGGCAAATGCTTATTCCCGAAATGCACAAAAGTACCTTGAAGTTTGAATTTTTACGAAACTCCGATAAAACTAGAGGTTTTGCAGTAGCTCCCATCCTAATTTTTTTTTCCTGTACGTTTCATCCTTGTCAAGAAAAATTGATCGGTTTGCTGTTTTATGCATATGTTTGTCTTCAGCAGGTTTTAATCATGCTTTTTAGAACAGACGCCGAAGACATCGCAACCAAAATAATAATTAGCTTTTTCCGTTTCTTATTCCTTATTCTCAATGAGTTATTTTCCGGTGTGTGCTCATTTTATCTTACTTTTAGCATAATTAATTGCAGCAGCGAAATTTGAGTCTGTGAAAAACAGGAAGAATATTTCAGGATATTAGTCACGAATCACGTTCACTGTTACTTTGCTTTTGACAAATTTTGTATCAGAAGTAGAAACAAAAGAAATTACTAAAAAACTGTTTTGCCTTTAAAGAAATGAAATGACTAGTGGTGTTAAATTGTCCTTTTGTAAATTGATTGATGCAGCTAGCTATAGCAATACTCGTTCACTTGCGTTTCAAAACATGTGTAAGGTACATCCGTACACGAGCTGCAAAGGCTTCCTGTCTCGAGCGTGGCATGCGACAGTATAGGGATGGGCGGTCTTGCGGTTTGTAGAAAAATGTGTACGTCATATGAATCGTCCTTCAAAACGCTCTTTAATTCGAAAGTAATTAATTTGGAATAATTAGATACTTTAGATGACGAATTAGATGATAATAATTATTAACATTCGTCTCGGGAAGTTGGCTCGATTTAACGCAACGATTAATTGCATACCTGACTACCTAGATCTTTGATCACAAATCCAATCAAAGTTTGAAAAATATAGGAACAGAACTCTTCAGAAACGAGACTTAACTTGATTTTGCATGGTTTTAAGTGGAGTTCTTGAGGAATTGGAAAGAGGTATGACAAATAGTTGCTTGTTAAATTGTCTACTTCCTGGCCGATTGTTGTCAGAGATCGACTATTGCCTGGACAAACTTCAAAAAGATTTTAGACCGTTGTGAAGAGTATGATAGTGAAAATTACAGCAAAATCTACTCAATATTTCAGTGCTAATTTGAAAAAAATTCCCTCTGAACATGAAATAATCAACAGGCTGCAGGGCTCTATAAGTTTTTATAATCATTTGCTAACAGGCAGCATCTAGGCAGATTGAGATTAAAACTAAGGAAATTGAAGAAAGTTGTATCTGTAGAAAACTGACCAAGCTGTTGTTGTGCTGGTTGATTTACCAACAACTCAAAAATATTTTCACAGAAACAGTGCTAAAATCGTGTGAATACCATTCAATGTTAATTCAAAAAACCAACAGTTTGGAAGGAAAACATAGAACTATATGCAAGGCACTGAAAAGATACGTAGCTATTCTAATTGAAGAAAAGTAACGGTTTGAGAGAGTTGGATGCATTTATCCAACAAACATATTGAAATCACCTATTGCGTAACTGTTTATGGACCATTGTGACAAAAAAGTTAATTTTGATTTTTGGTTGGGATTTTCCTACTGTTGGATCATGTACAGCTTACAGGTGATACCAGAATATATCTAGATAATCAACTGCTTATTACATCAAAAACGGCACAGAATTTGAGTCCTTCAGCAGTAGTTAATATAAAGACTTCATGAACTTACTTGTTGCCATAGTGTGATAAGTAACCAAAGCATTTTTGCTGTCTGCTACGGGCAAAAAGGAAGTTAGCTGCAAGTTTGTAACAAATTGCGTCTCCTATAGCTGCCTATCTAACACTTGATTTCGACATTGAACCATAATTGCAGGAAAGCATTACTTATCGCTTTGATACAGCCGGTGATCACGCAGAGCACTTATCGCCTACGCTTGTTGCCTCGGGCTTGATGGTGTAACATTTACAATTGCGAAATGTGTTTACGGAGGGCTTCCAGCAATATCAAAGTTCGCTTATCGCAAGGGACATTAAGCACTAATTTTAAATTTATCGTTTCACTTAAATTTACAAGTCAAAGTTGTGACAAGTCTATATTTCCGACGCAACTGCCCCAGTCGCTGATGACATTTTGAAACTTTGTATAGAGTCTTGATCAACAATAAGTTTTTTACTGAAGTCAAACCAAATTGGTTGCAGTTATGACACGAATTCAAAAACATTGTGTTTGGTTAATAGCGACGAGCGTACCCATCACGATCTGTACATAAAAAGATAGTAAAGTCAGAGTATTTCTCCAATTCCGAAAACTGTAAATATTATAAACTTTTCAAGGTTGCAATGGATCATGCATTATAGACACCTTGATGCAGGCGAATGTAACAACACTAAATTTACAAATATTTGCTCAAGTTGCATTTACTGCCAACACCGATGATGTGACAATTGGAAACATGCTATTTATTGTCAACTGATTCTTTTTCCAAAATTTCGCAAAAGCTTTTAGCAGAAGATACATACGTTTGTCAAAACCTGTTGGTTATATACTTCATATGGACGCTTGCCTTTAAAATGCAATGGGTATGAATATATTCTTTACTCTGATTATAGATTGCAATTGATAGGTTAAAATCAACCTTTATGCCACAGATGGTTCTTTCTAAGTAATCATAACCCAACGGTATAATGTCGATAATTTCTGATGAACGATTCGGCCAAATTTGTCTAATTTGCGACTCAAAAATTCACTTTAGAGTTTGCTTCCATAACGACTTGACGCATTGCCCTCAAACATCATGAAACAACCATTGAAATGCTGCACAATGCGCCAGCTTTTTCAGCCATGCGCGTAACATGTTCGTAAGTACTTCGTTTCTAAATTTAAGCTGAGTGACGCAGAACATCTATAGCAGGGCGGAACTGTTTTGGGATTGGCCACAACGCTGCGTCCTACGCTTCTTAGGAAACATGCGTGGGTGCGAAGATTCAACGCCACAACAACTTTACTTTTATTTTCTTAGTGGGCAAACTAAACATGCTGTCTTCCTGTAGAGACGATTTATATTTACTAAAAATCAATATATTAATAGGTATTAAAGAAAAAAATGAAACTTCGTGGCTTCAAGCTGATATAAAACACCACTACCTCTCCATAGGCCAGGCAAAAAGAGTGAGTGGTCTTTGAAAACAATCTAAACCATTGAAAAGTAAAGTTGTAATAGTACATCAGTGGACTGGTTTTGCAGAGAAAAGTTAGACTGTTTACAGCGTAAGTCGACAGCATAAACGAAAAGTATGCGAACGTGTATCAGGGGTTTTCACTGAACAAAAATGGCTTCGAAGTGCTTCAAACACAAAAGAATGAAAAACCCATTTTGGTGCTAACATGCTCTTCAACTACCATGGATCCGATACGGCGAGTAGTTGAAATAAAAATGGCTCATGTGCATTTATGGTGCTGCTCTACTTTGTTTTTGAAAATGACATTGTTATGAAAAATTCGTAAAACTCTTTTGGCAGGTTGTTGGTCACATAACATGTCTGATCTCGCTCTGCTGGCGAGAAAGCGAGTACAGGAATGTGTGGTAGGTTTTGTACGTTTTGCGCCAAACACATTGTCGGAGCTATCATAGAAACAAAAACAAAAATAAAACAAGTACGAGAATCTACTTTATCCGAACATTTGGTTTCACTGCAATTGTGTTTCAAGCCAGTTTATAACGTAAATGACCAATTGTTCCTTGTGAAACCATACTGTGATAGGTTGATTTTTTAACGGGTGATGTGAATAATTTTGTATTTGATGTCAGCAGTGCAGTTCATCCGAACAATTAAACGTTCGGTGGATTCGAATCGACATGTTTCATATTAGTGCGCTTTCAGTTCACAACATTGCATATTGTCTACAAGTAGATCTTTTCGTTTAAAATTCATGCCGAGTGTCTCGTGCAGATTTTTTTAAAGTCTTGAAACTTTTCAAAGGTTCATTTATCTAGTTGCCATGGGCGTCGGAAGGAGGGGGGCTTGCCCCCCTGTATTTTGAAATTACTAGCAAAAAAGGTTGTTTTTTCAATTTCGAGCGGTAAAAAACAAATTTCACCACTTTTGGCCACCCCCTGGAAAAAATGTTGGGAAAATC
>Ga0210059_1001855_pt1 | contig 32392 bp, 20 predicted proteins | sample Ectturendosymbi2_FD_188042 | JGI IMG/M metagenome (GOLD analysis project Ga0210059, IMG submission 188042) | Ecteinascidia turbinata endosymbiont from Florida, USA - Sample 2 (SPAdes) (version 2) | ecosystem: Host-associated > Tunicates > Ascidians > Unclassified | place: Key West, Florida... | reverse complement strand
CCCTGAAAACAGAGTTTCCCCTGAAATTTTTCAAGCCCGGGGGGGCGGCCGCCCTCCCCGACCCCCCGCCTCGTGCGCCTATGTCAACGGCCATAACGACATTCCCACACGGCAGTCTGTACGTTGGTGATTTCGACTGCCAACATGTCCATTATGCTTACAACAAAACATCTCCTGACGGTGAGAGTCTGGACTCCTGGGCAACATCCAACAACCTTGGACTGTTACATAACCCAAAGGAAACAGCCAGTTTCTTCTCCCACCGATGGAACGTCGGCACCAACCCGGATCTGGCCTTCGCAAGTTTCGGCCAGGACAGCTGATTGCCGGACAAGCGTGTTCTAGGAAAGTTCTCGCAGAACAACATCGGCCTTCATTCATAACGCCACCAAGACTCAAGGTTCCTGCCCACAGCGATCCGGTGAAGCGTTGGAACTTTTGCAAAGCTGACTGGAAGCGCTTTTGCCTTCTCACGGGTGAATCCGTTGAAAGAGTGCCACCTCCGGACACATCAAACATTGAGACGGCATACCGGGATTTATGCGAGAGTCTACTATCCCGTCAAACATTGTATCCCACCTGGCGTCGGAAGAACTATGTGCCATGCTGAAGAGTACGAGACACTCTATCGCTCCTTCATCCGAGCTTCAGTGGAGACTGACTGTGATAGAGCCGCTTCGTCCCTACTATCCCGTCGACAACAGAAAAATCAGGATCGACTGAAGGAAGCTGTTAATTCCATGGACTTCTCGCACTCTAGCCGCAAAGCGTGGAGAATCATCAACAAGCTTACTGGCAGGTCTGGACGCTCCTCTTGCCTGTGGATCGCAAGTCCACCAGGCTGGTCAACAAGGAACTGTCCGACCTACGGAAGACCCCAACACCTGAGAGTCACAGTATCTCTGAACCCTTTCGGCCGGAGGAACTTGCTGCTGCCCTCAGATGCCTGAAGTCAGGAAACTCTCCTTAGTCTCCGGGATTGGATTCCATCATCCCGGATTTCATACCCCATGCCTGGTTGGGTCTCAAGTCATGGTTTTGCGATTTTTTCACTTCCTGCATGCGCCAACACAAGATTAAAAAGATCTGGAGAATAGCACTAATAGTTGCGATCCCTAAGCCAGAAAGGCCATTGGAGGACACAAAGAGCTACCGTCCCATATCCCTGCTGTGTGTCCCCTTTAAAATTATCGGGAGACTCATCTACGCTCGTGTCGAAACAATCGTCGACCCACTCATCTCTCGGGAGCAGGGGGGCTTTCGACACGGGAGGCCGACCGTCGACCGTAGACCAGGTCACCCTGCTGACACAGGACATCGAGGATAGCTTTTCGGCTTAAAAGAAGGCCGGGACATGATTGTCAACCTCACAGCAGCCTACGACACTGTATGGGACCGCGGCCTCGCCTGCAATCTGCTGCGATTGCTGCCTGATCGACACATGGTCCACATGTTCATGGAGATGGTTGACAATCGCAGCTTTATGCTTACCACCGGAAATACGATGCCTCAAGAACAACGTCCCATACGGATCTGTCCTGTCGCCCCTTCTATTCAACATCTACATCTCTGACCTGCCAACAACCATCTCCAGAAAGTATGCATATGCCGATGATCTAGCAATAATGCGTGCTGATGGAGACTGGCAGGCAGTGGAAGGTGTGTTGAGCAAGGACATGATAACCGCAAGTGAATACCTCCAGGCATGGGAGCTAAAGCTCAGCACTACAAAAACGGTGTCGACAGGCTTTCACCTCAACAATCAGGAAGTTAAACGTGAGCTGAAAGTCAACCACAACAACGAAACCCTGCCCTTCTGCTCCGAGCCCAAATACCTCGTAGGAACGTTGGACAGGTCGCTCACGCATCGCCGACACCTTGAGTCACTTTGCAAGAAGCTGACATCACGCGTCGCGCACCTGATGCGGCTTGCTGACTCCGGCTGGGGTGCTGGAGCAGCAACTCTACGAACAGCCTCAGTAGCCCCGGTGCATTTAAGTGCAGAGCACTGTGCTCCTGTTTGGTCCGCAGTGCTCATACCCGCCTTATCGACCCCGCCATCAACGACACCTTGCGAAATGTGACTGGATGCCTGCGCCCTACACCAGCGGATAACCTTTCATCCCTCGCAGGCATCCAACCTGCTGAGCTTCGTCGCAGTGAAGCTACACTGCCTCTAGCATGCCGTGCCATAGTGCCTGGACACCTGCTCAACTCAGCACTCACCCGTCCATCGAGTGCGCATGCACGGCGCCTCATATCGGGACACCCGTTTGTATCCGCCGCACAACTCGTCAGTTCATCTGATAGCAACAACATACATGCGGCACACTGGGCGGGACCAACAACGGAATGCAGGGTGGGCGGACAACCCCAAAAGACTCCACATTTTTATCCCCGTCACCGGTACCCATTCCCCGGAGTGAACATCCTAAGAACACCCTGGGTCCAGCTTAACAGCCTCCGCACTGGTGTCGGGCGTTTCCGCTCCTTTTGGTACAAATGGGCAGTGGCGTAGCTAGAGTGTGGGCTGCCCGGGGCGTCGCTTGGGTTTGGCTCCCCGGAAGCCCACAAAAATACGTATTGCATAGTGACTCCTTCTCAAAGCTTTGTATATACAGTATATTAACTAATTTGTGGACCATTATAATATTACAGTATTCTCACATGTTCAAATATGATACGTTTTAAATACATACCAAAAAACTCAAACATTGTAAGTAACAGTTAAACAAAAAGCAAAAATGACATGTAGGGAAAAATAGAAAAAAGTGTAAAAAATTAGAACTATCTTTGTTTCCGAAATGAAAACTACAATTTTCTACTCAGTAACTTTTCTTGACATTTGTTGGCAAATTCTTCAATGGCAATGTCAGTATTTATAGTATCTGTCAATCGTTGCTCTGTAGACAGTGTGGCAAGATTTCTCAACCGCAAGGTGCTCATACTAGATCTTAAGTAATTCTTGCTCAGTTTTAGTTTCGATAAGCTCCTCTCACAGGAAGCAACGCTAACGGAAATTGTGAGGAAAATCCGCAGCATTATTACTATATTTGGAACAGAGGTCCCAAGGTTATACTTTTGAATAAACTGCAAAATTTCAAGGGGGCCTACTTTCTCTACTGTGAACTGTAGCCTTCATCGGCAACATCGTATAACTCTGATGCAACAACAACGTTCTTCTTAATGGCACAACAGTGAAAAAGCGACGCAACAAACCGGCTATTAAGTGCATGCAACCTCCTGTACAACTCAGTCCCGTCGCCACGGGGAGGCTTTGGTGGGCTTAGCCCCCCCCCCGAACAAAGCTCCAAGCCCCCCAAGTTGAAATATGAAACACTACAAATCAGTGGAATTTTTGTCAAATTTTGAATGTCAAGCCCCTCCTACGAAAATGTAAAGCCCCCGCACTAACGTAAAGCCCCCCGCACTAACGTAAAGCCCCCTATTGACGACTTTCTGGCGACGGTTCGGGTACAACTAACTGGCCTACTTGGAATCGGAATGCAGCAAGGTGATCCAAAACTTTTCATAATGACGCATCAACATATTGAAGCAAGAAATCATTTCCCCTAAAAAACAAGGAACCCTCACGGAACCCATAAAACTCACATAACCCCACTACATGTTTTGCGGAACACTAGGGTTTCACGGAACCCCTGTTGAAGAATACTGAGCTAGATAATATTTATCCACACACACGGAAATCCATTTTGACGAGAACAAATCCAACCTCGCATTTATTAGATTTACACAGAAATGTTTTTTAGACCCAACAATGCACTTTTATTCGCAGTTATAAAACTTAAGCTTAGAGCTCACCACAGCCACACGTTTGCCCAGTCATCCATCATACTCCTACTAATTTCTATAGCGTCATATAAGGACCACGATCAAACGTCAACAACGACCGAACACTCGATCAATCAACTGTCTAATGAATGAGTAAAATTCGACACCAAGTGAGTTGATAAGCGTGTTGAGAACCGTGTTGCAGCTTCATGTATAAAGCCTATTGATACAACATCCCTGATACACGATTGTTTATCGTTTGGCTAAGATAACAGTCGCATAAATACACATGCGATAGGCGGATCCAGGAGGGGGCTAAGGGGGCTTAAGCCCCCCCAAAAAATTTTTTTTCAAATACGTTTTTTGGCCGATGTTTTCCGACACAGAAACATCCATTGGGATGATTTTTTGGATAACTTTTAAATAAACCATTTTTTGCACAGGGTAAGGACGAAACTAATAAATGCAAAGCTTATTTTCCTCAATTTGGGCCGTCCGAATGTGTTTATTTCACTATAAATGAAAGTTCTAATAAACACGTTTTTATATAAAGAATGTGGGCCCGATGTTATATAAATACGTAAGTGTTTACATGAAGTGTTTACATTAAATATACGTTATATAAACCGCACGTACATAGACGTAGCCAGGACAGGAAGGGGGCAATGGCCCTTCCAAATTTTTTAGAATATCTAGTCATTTTGTGCTTTTAGAGGCAGTATCTCAAATAAAATGCTGTTGCTCGCCTTAAATCAAACATTTTGACCCATCCAATATTTTGGGCTGGCCATGCCACTGCGCACCTATAAGTATTTAAATTATTGTTTCATTTGGGTAAGATTGGGCTTCTTGTGGACAAAAGATGAATAAGCAGTAGACTCACAACCGTCTCTGAAAGGTTTTCGATAGGGGGACTTTGCGTTTGTGCTGGGGTGGGTTGATATTCTAAAAATTGGCAAAACCTCCACTGATTTAATGGTGTTTCACGTTTCAATTTGGGGGGCGTAGAGTTTTGTTTGGAGGGCTAAGTCCACCAAAGCTCCCCCCCGTGGCGACTGCGCTGAGCAGACTGGACAAAAGTTGAATAAGATGCAGGTCATACAATTTTTGCTGCAAGCGTTTATGAATGAGTGCAGCTCATGTTATTACTGTAGTTAAGCGAAGGCATCAAAATTACGCAACAACGAACTTACAATGTAGTTAACTACAGGCTAAAATAGAGCGCTCAGTGACAGCGCAAATTCCAAAACAGCAAACCTAACCGTAAAACTTAGCCTACATGTCAGGTAGGCTTAAAATGAAGCGCGCTAGATTAGCTGTAGGCTATGCTAAAGATGACTACTGATTAGCATCAGACATGCCAGCAGGGATGTAGTGGGGTGGGAACTCGTGGGAAAGACGTTCCCACAGCTTTTTGCACTAGTAACGTTACTTGAAGATTTAGATTTTTCATTTCAGTTTCTGCGTGTAGTGCCTGGAGCAGCATAAATGAATAAATGACAACTGATCTCGTGTATAGCACCGCAGCACGAAAGTAAAACAGGAAGCTCCATTGTGGCAATTATTGTAGGCGAATCAATCTTCCTTTATGTTTGGTGTGGGAATAGCATTCCCACACCTCTTTTTTAGCAATACATTCCTGCCTGCCAGCAACAATTCTTGGACACAAGTTCAGCTCAGCACGAAATCAGATGCTTTTTATCGACCAATATTCGGCTGTGTCTAATAATTTGTTTTCAACTTGCTGTATAGTATTTCTAAAATTGCGTTACCGCGATATAATTGCGTTTCGTACAAAAATTTGAATGGATGAGAATTTGGTCATTAACTCACTGCAAACTTCACGTTTCACGCTGTGACGTGGAAAAAATATTGTCTGATCATTTTCAATGCCCTTGTGATGCAATGAACACCTTCCAGGGCAAAGTGCCAGCATAATTATTGCTTTCGAGTTTTTTGGTATGTTTGTCTCTTTGCGTAACCCAAGCATTTTTTGGGGGGGAGGAAAGTTGTGCTTGTTTTCGAAATAGCATACCTTTTTTTTACCTTCAAGGTATTTCTACGGTCAAACGACTTCGGCAGTCAACAGCATTCAGTTTTAAAAATTTTGTGATTGATAGTATGCCACTGATGGGCAGGTATTTATGTGAACAAATTTTGCCATTTTGGATAGACAATGGGGATGTGCATTGTGCAGGGGCGTAACGAGGTTAGATGGCGCCTGGAGCAAGAAACAAGTTTGCCGCCCCATGTTCGAACCTGAGGTCTTTTGGAAGCAAATGTACTATTTTGAAAAAAAGTGCTCATGACATTGTTGGAATTTTTTGGCCCCCCCGCAGTGATTCGGTCCCCGGGGAATTGTGCCCTCTTGCCCTCCTCGTTACGTCTCTGGTGTTATGCAATGAAAATCGGAAAATTTTCCGGAAAATAATTTATTTACCATAAATTGTTTAAAAAAAGGAGATTTTAATACCACTATTTCTGTATCGAACGTCCTCTCATGTAATATATGCCAGGGCTTCCAAACTTTTTGTTTTGCTTCCCTATGTTTAGAAAGTTTTTTTTATGCGACCCCTCGATTGATAGCCTAGAATCGAGCTCTAGATGTTAATGATACGTGTAAACGTCCAATTTCAAATCTCCAACGTCTTTTTTGTCTATGGCGAAATCATGCAAACGCACACAATGCACGAATGTAACTTCACGGTGATAACCAGATAATCAGGGGCGAATCCAGTCAGTGAGTTTAAGGGGGCGATTTCAGTAATATTAGGTAGTCAAGTCTCATTACGGGTTCACTGTTGTAAGAGATGAAGTGCACTTCACAACACTGCTGTAACAAAACAATCGACGGCAAAATGGCCTTATATCGCGAATGTTGTTTCCGAATTGTACAAAATTATAGTGAATAAAGTTACCTTCGTAGGTTTTAGGGTGGGCGATCACCCCATTTGGCCCCCGTATCAGCCCACGCACGTAATAGAAACAGGAAGGCGAAAAACAACAAAACACAATTCAGTTTATAGAAGCCATGAAGCACAACCAATGTGATAGATCAGCTATGTCTACCCCAACCAAATGGCTTACTGAGCCAAAAATTATGTCACTATCTTAACAAGGGCCGCACATTGCATGACTTACTTTGATCTTAGCAAAGTGGATTTAGCATGAGCTAATGTAGTGAAAGCGTTCGAATCCGAAGTGCAATTGTAACAGACGTGATAAAGTGGCACTGAACATCATTTGTCTCAAAAATGTCAAAACCAAGATTATCAAAATAAGGACAGGTTGTCAGTATATAGTATAATTTTATTGCAGCGACAACCTAAACTGGGCCACACAAAACCTTCGACTGGACCGCATGCGGCCTGCGGGCCGCGGGTTGGACATAGCTGTGACAGATGCACTTGATGATTTTTACACACGTCATCCATTCCTAGATTGATGCAAGACAACACAGGATGAAGGACATTCTCAGTCTTTTCAAAACAATATTGGTTTATGTGCTTGATGATTATCAATTTTGAGAATGCCGCTTCACACAAATTTGTTGTGCTAAACTCTAATAGTTTGTGAATAGCGAGATCAGAAATGATCGGGCATTCTTTTTTGTTATCCAAAATGACATAAACTCTGTTTTGGAAACTCCAATTGAAAAATTTTGTCGTTTAATAACTCCGCAAACTCATCCTGGGCATGGCAGGTGTGTCGCCTCCTAAAATTTCAATTGTTTATTTCTTGCGTATCCAACTTTTCTTGAATCAAAGCCCGAAATATTTCTGAACCTGCGTATGAAGCTTTTAACTTTAGTCTGAAACCTACTCAGTGTGCTCCGAAAGCAGTTAACCTAATCCTAAGAAGGCTAGACCTAGAGTTTTAAACACACACATGTCTTCGTGTCGGAATGATAGCAACAATATCTGTATTGGTCAGTACGTTAAAATCATCATGATGTAACAACGCATAAGTTCTTGTGCTTGGGGATTATTATGTGATTATTATCATTTGATATCTCACCCAGATATCCTATAGTTAACAACTGAGATCGGGAACACGGTATTGCCCCTAAAAATGTAGTAGAAATAAATTTACTGCAGGCTTACTTCTAGTTTTCTAACAAAGTATACAAAAACTCCTATATGTGATTTGTCAAACCATTTGTTTCGCGACCCCAAAACTACATTTTGCGACCACCTTGGGTTCGCAACCCATAGTCGGAGAAGCCCTGATGTATACGATAAGGATCCGCGTCTGAGAATATGTTTCTACAGTACAAGCTGTTATATTTGTCCTGTCTTCTAGTAAACAGGATCCTCGCATAACGTCGAACAGTATGGACATTTGTTTTGTTCTATTTTGGGCACTCGTCTAATCTGCTTCGCACAATTAAGTTAAATGTTTTTAAATTTCACATCAAAAAACTGACAAAACCACTTTGTTGGGACTTATCGAATGGCAAAAATGTTTGTTTGAAAACTAGATGCTAATGAAGGAGAGCGACATCTGACTATCTGAACGCATATCCACTGAAGGTTAACGTGTTTTGTTGTTTTTTTGGGTCCTGCAGCACTCCGGTCTCAAAATTGCTTATGTGAAACGAAAATATAAACGCTAGTGGTGCGGACAGTCATGAGAGAGGTGTCTTGCATTTGAATGAAATTGATTTGGTCTTAGACCAAAAAAAGTCTTTAACCTTTTATACATTTTTTAAGCATAATTGAACTTTTAAAAAGTCACCAAGGCCATAAACTCACTTTTCCAATTATTGAACGTGAAACAAAATGGTTTGTTTCTCGAGATCATACTAACAAGCAAAATGTAGAAAACCTCGTGGGAAATAGTTTGCGACCGTCACGCATACACGTATTTCGCTTGTAGGGTGTTTGCGACGCAATCTCTTCATTTTTTATATTTATGTATTTGCCGGAGGCTCATGCTCCATATCACAATTGGGTATTTGAATAACGCAAGAGCACAAACATTTTCGACCTCAAAGATGAGCTAAAGCTCTACATCTACAAAATACAGTTAATAATGCAACGTACTTGAGAAGAGAGTGGTAGCATGAAGAGCATTTTTTGCTCATCAATTTTTAAAGTGCAAATAGGTGAATTTAGTTTTGTTGCATTCAATTCGATGGGTATGTTGCATCAGGTTCCTTCACCAACAAGGCGAGCTCTAGCTTTGCAGCAAGCTGCTTTAGGAATCTCCTGCTTAGTTCTGCTTTCATCTTTTAGCAATGATTGAAGCTTCCATGTATCATTCAGCAACAAAAGTTAAGTCACAGACATGAGACACTTGCCAGTGCAAGTGAACTTCTCGTCGTTCAGCAGTAGATAAAAAATAGCCGTCGCATTCGTAGATCAGAGTGCAGCAACACGTCTGGCAGAGGAGTTTCAGGAAGGGTAACTCTTAAATGGCTAAATTAATCTGTTTTATCTGCTCCTGCGATTTTCATCTGTTCCTGCGAATTGTTCATAGCAACAGTGCGTGGTTTTTCTAAAATTGTTTCTGTGTCAACATTCGGTAGTAACTTTTATGCTGGTTGCGCAGGACTGAAGATGTGTTAAAAAACACGAAACTAACTTTCTTGTGCAAGTAAATTGCAATATGATTGGCTCGTGTGCGTCACTGCTGCGACTTGAACTATTGTTCCTTCGCCAAGTAATACATTTAGCCTCCTCTTGACGTCCATTGTTTTCTTTGCAGATACTGCATCATAAGGGGCTCAGAATGTGGCAGCATATTTGACAACAGAAGATACAATGGAACCTGCCTAATTGCACGTAGTGGAGACCACGGAGAACAATTTAGGCAGCCAGCAAACATTCAGTACTACCGATATCAGGTGAAACCGAAATTATAAATATTCCTTAAAACACTATTCAAAACTACAACTTCCAAATCGTAAGACCTATCCAGTGTAGTGGTTTATTTTTGGCGAGAGAGCAAAAGTTGGAATACACGTTTTCCCCAAATTAGCTTCAACACTGATGAATTGTGAAGGGTTGCCACTGAAGAGCTAGCATTTTGAACAGATTATATTTTTTCTGGGTAGAGATTTTGAATTACAATTTGGTTTCTCAATATATTTGTTTTCCATTGAACAAACGGAATGTTAAGTCAACATACAGTGACTGCCAGCTTGCACGTATTGTTCTTGACGTTAATATATACGTTTTGTTCTGATACAATGGTCGTTCATTTTTGCCCAATATCATATTTTCTCAAAAAATCAAAGCAAATCTCTCAAGGTTTTAATTTAATTATATAAAACTTACTTTAACTCCATAAAACTATGGCCATTGGGAATAAACAATTGAAATGAGCTGGTGATATTGTCAAAAGCAACGTTCTCACAGAAAAGGTAAATTTTGCCTTTGCAGGTGTTGATGTAGAGTGAGGTAGGTATGTGCTAATGTTGTAATTTTAAGTAGCGTTTGCAAAGTACGGATCTATCTGACTGCAAATTTCCCACTATTTTTTCAGCAGTTTTACAAAAGGTTGAGTGAGGCTAAAAAGAGGGGCCGGTGAAAAAATCATTCCAGCTGGTAATAATCGGTGACATTTGCTATGCCCAAATCTGCACTAAGTATAATCTTCGTACTGTTGAAAACGTCTTGCCCCAGTTTTACACAAGGCGCCTGGATAGCAAAAGAATGGCAGATGAAAGAGATGTTGGCTACACTTCAAACAAATTGAATTAGCTGTGTTCGTCTTTAGAGCAATTATAGGGTTGTCACGTTGAAACGCATTTTTTGCGTTGTTTAAGTTCAAAACTACTTTGTAAGAAGTGTTCAATGCAGAAATGCATAAAATCTGGGAGTGACCGTTGTTTTGCGTTGTCTGAAAAGTTTGTCAGTATTTCTTTTGTTACTGTTCCAATGTTTACAGCATTTTGCTACAAACGTACCAGATTTTCTTCGTTTTTGTTAATAGTTATGATGGTCTTTGCTGCAGGAAAGCAGTTGTCCTCTTTCTTCTCATCCCATACGTGTTGTCACAAAGTTAAGCTCGAAAAAATAATAAAGCATTGCAATTATTGGAGGTTCGACAGCCGCTGCAGTGAACTTGTTTGAAGTTCATTTTAATAGAGCATCACAAAATTATTGGCTTGTTTACGAAAAATGGGCAGTTATACTCCTGTTACCTTCTCTACGATAGAGCATTCGTATAATGCCCCTTTGATGTCGTTTCGTTCCGGCGTCCCCGTTCTTACATGCCAGTGTTAAAAGTGTGTTTTTGTGCAGTGTTTTATTTGCAACATTATTTGCTTGTGGTAATTTGCCTCTAAACGAGCTATTTTGAATCGAAACTTTGTATGTACTTTTGTCACTTTGCATGAAGCATTCCTCATTGATTGATTTAGGTAAAAAATGGCACCTCTTTTACTGCTCAACCATACGAAAGCGCCAAAGATTTTTACCAGGAGGAAAGAGATGACCTTTATAAAAAGATAAATCGTCAATCATTTAGTAAGTGCGATGTTTGTGTAATAGCAGTGTTCTCCATGATTTGAAATTGAATTTCCTTTTTCACAATCGTTTCAAATTGAAAATATAAAATATCAAAACACTTTATACGGTATGAGCAAGCAAACCTGACATCAAAGCATATGTACAATAGAAACCAGTGCTTTACTGCATCAAACGCAAAGAAGACTTACAGTTCACAGCACGATATCAGTTTGGAGACGTTTTTGTGTATTTACAATATTCTGCACAAGCATATTGAAAATGAGTGTTTCACGTAATATAAATTGCATGTTTATTATATTTTGTTTCAAGATTGAAATTAAGAGATTGGTTTTTGATGCTGCCACTCAATAGCTCAGCTCTAGTCCATCTCAATATCATTGTTTGTGTGTAGTAGACTTTGTTCTTTTATCAACATATTCAGTCAAATGGTTTGAATGATAACAAACTTCTTTGCATATTTCCCGCAAAATAACTTTTTCAGAAATTTTGGCTAAGTCCTTTCAGAAATAGCCTATCTGGAAGAAGGCAAGGATATAATATGGAAAACAAAATAATGAAGATGTTCTTGAACAGGGTTTTCTAGGTTCGGCTTTGGTGACCACCAAAGAATTTTGAAAGACCGTAACTTATCAAAGCATAAGCGCTTATGTTACGACATTTTACTTGAAATAAGGCGCAAACTATAACGTATAACCGCGTGGCGGTGTCAATATATTCTTGCAAGCACATTAAATCACTTACGCATCCTGTAGCTATACTGCACTCTTATTTGTTTGTTAAGTCACTATATACGTATTTGGTAGTTTCATTTGTTTAGTTGTTCCTTCTGTGGCCTTTTGTTTTCCTATGTAGAATGGGCAGATGGGGTTATAATCTTTTCAATTAGATTCAGGGCTCCTTTTGCTGAATTTTATCACCCAGATCAAGTGGTTTTCGAATCCACCTGGCCCTGGGTGTCTGGGTTTTCTTATGAAAAATCCCTTAAGAGAGACCGGTTGCGACCCAGCACTCCCTGCGCCACTGTGTTGATCATCAGACAGCTGTTTCCTACATAGGCTATACGATTCGATGTAAATTTGGCTTGCTATACACCTTTATCCATCAGTCAAGGGGCAACGACTCTGTAATCTTCCGGTTTTGTCGGTTCTGTAGACGGTTTTATAAGCTAAAATTTAACTTAGATTGCCGCATTTAGATACATCCGTAAATTCACTGCATGGGTTCGTAGTCATAGATGTATCAAGGACGGTATTCACAAGACTGAGCTTGCTTGACCTCCCTAGGTTTCTGAATGGCTACCAAATAACACTCATTTTTTCATATAGAGTTATTTTATTTAATATTGTTTTTAGTTTACAAAATAAACGCACAATGAAGTAGAGGACATTCACCAGTTCAAGCCGAACAAGATATTATTCGAACTTTCTCTCGAATCAGAATCACAGACACAAACAATTCAATAAAAGAGCTATTTCACAATCAACATGGTTTATCCTAAACTCAACTCTTAACTCAGAATCAGCTTATTAATGCTGAGACTTCAGTAAATGAAATCGTTTGTCTGAGGAGTATGTTTTTGTTACGTTTTAATCGTGACTGGGTATTGGCGGATTCAGAGACAAAGCTTAGACTTTACTTCCGCAATTTCTATCACGTTTTTGGTTCTTCGTTGAACACAAGTTTTCTATTCAAAACACTAATCAGTGTTTATGAAGATGCTTGTACAATTCAGAATTGATTTTAGATGGACGAATTAAATACTTTGGTGTGTTATAATGTGACAAAAATCATTTCAGATAACACCAATTTCATTATACAGGGTAACAGAAATTCCCTCATATGATGTCAATTTTTGTCAGACAACGTGACAGAAACTTCTTAAGAAAATGCCAATTTGTCACCTAAAGACAATAGAGATTGTCTAGCTTATGTGGCAGAGGTCACCCCGGACAATGCCACTTGTATTGGATAAAGACAAATCCCTAAGTGGGTCTTTATCCGAAGAACTCAAGTCATTGTCCTGCCTGTGAAACCCAACAGGGGAGACAACGACACTCTAGACCACCCGTCGAGCTAGGATGGCCCTGAGGCAGAGTTCTGGTCACGGGATCGACTTTCAAGGATCATCCCGGACAATGCCAGCAGTGTTAACTAAAAACAAGTCACTGACTTATTTTTAGTCTGAAGACTCAAGCCATTATCCTGCCTGTGAATCCCAACAGGGGAGATAACAGCACTCTAGACCACCCGTCGAGCTAGGATGGCCCTGAGGCAGAGCTTCGGTAGAGTGGTACCGTCAGGAAAAGACAAGTCCTTTCAGGTGATACTAGCACCACTCTGTTTTACTTCAGAGGCTAAACCACAAGTTAGGGCGTAAACCAGAGAAGGAGTTCTCAGTTGTGAGTCGAAAAGTGAACTGTCCTAGGCCACCAAAATCGGTCCTTTTATACCATTCATCAACCAATCAGATTGAAGGGGCGTGTCAAACGATCACATGATAAGTTCCCTAAATAGACATTACATCACAATTATTAATTGCTCATTACTTCACTATTTTCAATGACATCATTTTTGGGTTGTTTTTAGTACTTTTCCATGACATCATTTGTTCAGGGCTTCTTCTGCTTTAGACATTACATTACCAGTGCATGATTTCATGCTTGACTGGTTGCAGACTTTGACTGGTTTTCTTGTCTTTGTTGCTTGTCTCTTGAGCTTTTATTTTTTATCATTGACATGTACAGACCAATATTTTGTGTCTGCAGTTCCCTGGCGTATTTGCAATTGCTGTGGTTTCTTTCTCGTCTTTGAAATTCTTAATTTTCGCCAAATAAACTCAACCCAACTTAAATCTGTTTTTTGACGATATAAATTCGGAATTAATGACTGCAATAAATCTAATAATATAAATACAACTCCAATCATTATAGTGCTCGCATGCGCTCATCAGCGAAAAAAATACGCATATCGGATGAAACAAACCATTTTCAATTGGTTTCATACCTCATACCAGTCTTAATGTCAAATAGGTTGCATGCAATCCGGTGCAGTCAACCATACAACTCCGCGCGATTAGCCTAGGCCGCGCGGTTGAGCGTACAACAGTTACATAATTTGCTAACACTTACATAAACAACTGAAAGATTTGTATTTGGGTGGATGATATAAAATGTACTCTCTCAACCACCAATTGAAGAAATTGGTGAAACTAGTTTTAAAACTGCTGGCTTACATTTCTTGGTTTCCCAATACAAATTTATAAACCATTTCTATTAGAGGAACGTTGTTGCCAACTTTGGGATGTTAGACCTCGCCACAGATGAAGATTTCCCGAAATATCATAGTTCATTAGCAATTGTAGCCCTTGCATTCTACCCATTTTTTGGACGATGAATAGAGGTCATATCGGCAGTTTAAAGATTTCTCCTTGTCCTTTAAATATATTACACATTTCTGGTATTCTCTGCGTATTATCAAAGACAGCTTGAATAACTTGAAATTTGGAATACTTTATGACCAAACTTACGGTTTTGCCACACTCTTCTGCATCAGTAGAAACCATAGGTGTACGGTAGTTTAGTGCACTTTTTTGGGGATGTAAATGAGTTTTTACCAAGTTTTCCCTTGTTTTTCCAAATAACCTATAAACGGCAAGTCTTAACGTTAAGACTAAAACGTACCATTGTGAAAAAAATCAAGGTGTTTGCATGCTGCTAAATTACAGATCGGCAAATATCAGTAACAAATCAATATATGCGCGAGTCACGTTCCTGCATTTCGTCGTGTACAAATTAAATTCAAGGCGGCAACACATTGCCATGCAAGTTCGTTGATCTTTCTCGTTGATGAATTGCACACTTATTTCTCAGCCCTGAGTTTGAAATTGTTTATACACCTTTTCATTAGCAAATCATATAAATGACCAGGTAAATAAACGCAATTCTGAAAAATGTGGTTCACTATGGGATCAAGCCCTCATGCCCTCAGCTAGCAATCAATATTCTGAATAATCACATGTGAACAATGGTAATATTTTTCTGTTGGAAAAATGTTACCTAATTACAATAAATCCGAAAAAGAAATTGCTCTTCATGCCACCAAGTCTTGTCCAGCGCTTTCGTTTTCAACCTTTTTATATACGTTATGTAATCATGCCAGTAGCTAAGATTTGTTCTTATTTAGCGTAGATGGGGGCACTTCTGTTAGTCACAATCGCAATCAATCTGGAAAGGGAGTAAAGGATAAGATTAGGATCTAAGATACTACATTGCCGCAAATAAGTCATGTCTCAAGTGAGAAGAGGGTAAGAGGACAATTTAATGAATACCATTTAGCTTAGCCTTCAACAATGGGCAATCTTCACTTCAATGTGTTGTACAGACAAACCCACAACTTACTTAACCATCATACACAGCTTCTAAAGTCACATTATGAAATCCAAACAATAACTCTAGGTAAGACAATTAATTGTGCGCTAAACACAGCATGCTTATGGAAAATAGTAATATGTTACTGATTCAGACATTAATACTGCAGCCTACATCATCAACTACCAAGGAAGTATACGAATGCATATTTCCAATGACAAATGACTTATCACTCCAACAAGAATATTTTATGAAATCTACCAGTGCCCCACTGCACTGCATTAGTGAGTTATGCAGTGCAATGCATAGTACAGTTGCTACTGTTCATGAAAGCTTCCATTCACAGCATCAAATTGAAACAGTAAAATTTGGCAGGATGCAACATGTAAAAATCAACGCATGAAACAACTGGAAAATATGAAAACTTAAACAGTATGAACCCACAGCTGCACTAGTACCACACAACATATTGCAGCTGCATATACTTAATTATTTCTGTTCGTGAACACTTCACAACAATGGATTCACACTTGTAAATGTCACATCATCGAGCAAGCTTGAAACATGAAACCTTTACAGTATCATATAACACCTGCGCTATATTATTTCCACACAACAATATGCAGCTACAATAAGTACTACTTCCAGTAAAAACTTCACAGTTTTGCATCAAACATAGATTGTAAAAAAAGCAATTCACAGCTTTTAGGTACTACTGCCATTAAAGCATAACAGCAACAAACGGACGTTAGAAAACTTCACAGCATGAAACAAACTATCCTATTGATTTGACAGCAGCACATTTATATTGATTTTTACTAGCGTGTGGTGCGGCATAAAAGTTGAAACATGTTCAACTTGAAATCAGCCATCAGAACATGCACTGAATCAGGAAGTAACATCATGAAAACAGATCCACCAGGCTGAAAACTTATTATACACAGTCCGCCTGCATGAGGCTTAACTAATAATTTTCCTATGTAGTTGAATTAAAAAGTTTCTGATGTAGAAATATGTTTTGAGAGACCTTTGGAGATATTTGAGAGACCGCTTCCACAAAAACTTTAAAAAACATACAGGTCTTGAATGAGCTTTTTTGTGCACAGCTTTTTGAACAAGAAAGTCTGCGAAGTTACAAGTGAATATGCGTTCTTGCTGAAACAAAATGAATTTCTTCCAAAACTGCATATTTGCAGATATAGCTAACTTTAGCATCAGCGGAAAAGTTGGAAAGAATTCAAACAGCATAACGCGCAGAGTCATCGAAGAATCGTCGAGTTCAGACTCGAAATATTTTAAAATTACGAGCGGAATCAGGGTGGCAAACTTCAGGTGAGTGAAATGTTACAAAGGAAGTAAAACAGCTGGGTGCTTTAATTGAATTTTCGCTTTCAGATTAGCCACGCAGTTATTTTTCGCTGAAACATGATGAAGTATTTTGCAGCAATTTTACTTCTCTTCATGCTTTTTTGCTTCACCAGGGTAGTTTTCAGTTGCGCACAGCTTTGCTGATTATGTTTGGGAGTTTGCTTTGACGTTCTCGGGTTGTGATTAAATCCGATTGATCGCTTTCGTATTTGGTTGAATATGTATTTTTCTCTAAAGATTCTGCACGCTGTTTCATATTGTTAGTAATACCACCTGTTATTCTTAGAACACACAACGAAAACCTTTATTAAGTTACCACATCAGCGTAGGAGTAGTCGTAATTTGTGATTGAGCAGAATGTTATTGGAATTGATCACACTTTTGCAGAAATTGTAGTTGCACTTGTATTACTGGTTTGGTTTAATTGCAGTTGAATTTTTAATTTCGCAATATTGGTACCTTCTTCATTACGTCAACTTGCCAATCACAGTAAGAAAATCCCAAACTTTGTTTGTGTACTTTTCATTGTCGATTGTGACGATCAAGACCGAAATAGTTGACGTGCACTTTTGTGCCTGATGCTTCTGTAGTTTGAATATATCGCAAACGAAGGGACGCAGATGAGGTGCTGGCAGTGACACAAACGTTGCAACAACATTTTGCTTTCGATTCAAAACAATCAAAACAACAGGATTATATTTTCTTGGTGTTTATCAAATGCCTTTCAACCAATTTTGACCAAGTGAAATTATAACTGTGTCCAAACAATAAACGTACGGTAATTACAAACTACAGGGGAAATTTCATGTTGTAACTTACAATATGTGAACGCAGTTTTCAATAACAAATAATATTAAACGTAATTGCAATTGTACTTGTAATTTGAGTTTCTTTGCCACAGAGTATTTGTAATGCAATTGGCGAAATGTGGAAAGTAATAGTATTTGCATTTGAAATAAAATCATTGATTTATCTAACCTTGCACCACATAATTTTCAGCGGCTAAACGTATTCTCTTCAGAAAATTATTGCTTTCGTAAGTTTCATACCACAATATTCAGCAATAAAAGTTTCATCGTTTACATCAGTGCTAATCAACCTTTGTCAAAATATCTATTTTCTATTTCTGCAGTCAAAAATACTGGAATGTTTCAAAAAACACTGTACATTTTTAAGGTGTTGTAAGCTGAAAATTTGCAGTTCACGCGAAAATATGAATATTTTGACAAGAAAATATATTAATCCTTATTTGTATCACTTCAGTGTTGCAAGAGGAAACTTCACACTTTCGGTTCCATTTCGACAACGTATCGCCGAATTACCCGACCATTACGATTATGCAAAGTATGCAGAAATCATCGACGACTTTGGTACCCATTTCTACTCGTCTGGCTTCCTCGGAGGAAAATACGAGTTCATCTATCGCTACTCCAGGGAGGCTTTGCGAACGTCAGGTGAAACGTCTGTTGTTGTCATCAAAACGTGATGCTTGGAAGTTAATCGAAGTAATGCTTTTGGCATTGCTGGAACCTGCACGTTTGTTTTTCGAACATCCTGAATAAGCTCTATTCAAACTATTCAGTGCTCTCTCAATCAAGATCAAGGCTATTTTTTCACAGTCACAAGATCAAGAAGGCGTTTATCAAACATCCCGCAGATTGCAACCCACACCTACAGGGATGCTTCCCGAGCACCCATACTTATTATTCCACGCAACCTGGATTCCGGATTTTTGTCAAAAATCCTTGAGATATCTGCGAATCAAAACAGTTCAGTTTCATTTATACTCGTTTTCTGTACTCCTTGCAGGATTCTCACCACCGGTCTGCTGCGCACACCACTTGCTTGCGGAGTGGGCCCCCGTGGCAGGGTTGCCATGTTGGCGAATTTATCGCAAGATTCCGGCAATCTGGCGAATTTTCAAAGCGTTTGGCTCCAAATTTTTTGGTTTGGCGAAATATAGTGTTTGCTGTAACGTGATGTTTTTTGTAAGGTATACTCTAAAATTGTGCTCCACTTTCATTTTTATGTACTCCCTGTGTCTTTGAACGCATTTGCTTACATATTCATATGTAGGGTTGTTATTTTTAAGCTTGCTGAGGGTTTAAAAATCGTGACATCAAATGAAAGTGAGATATACGAGCATGATATCAAACACTTGTTATAAAATATGTTTGCAAAATGTTGAAACTGATTATTCAGAGATATTTGCAAAATTCTGAAAACCTATACGCTTTCTGGTAAAGTACAAGGCGAAAGATAAAAGACCTGTAAACGTATGGCTTCCAGTGAAAAAATTATTGTTGTGGTAAAGATGCAACCATTTCCAGTAGTTTGGTTATTTTTTTTCTGAGTTTGACTATTTTTGTCAGTCAGTTGGGCTACAGCTTTTTTTTCTATGTGACTTCCCTGCCACGCGGTTGCTTACGCAATGAATGTTGTACTGGTGGCGAGTGAAATGGCAGGACAGCGCATGAACCGTATGAGGCTAGACAGGTTGCAAGTATCGTTTTTCTAGTATCGTTTTTCACTTTGAGTCAACCCAAAGTGAATTTACAGCATAGGGGACACATGTCCTTCGGATTGTGAACTCCTTTTCGTTTCCCCGTCGGTATCAACAGCCACAAACTTTGCTTAACAAACAAGTGTATTAGACCCGCAACATATCAAGTCATTTACGAAATCCATTCACCTTCACTAATGCTTGCGCAACGGTATTTACTGGCCTATTTTCACAACGACTGGTTACGAGTGTGGTTTCGGAGGGTCCAAAATGTGGCCACCGCGTGCTTTAGAAAAGAACAAAGTATTTCACGAAATTTAACACATATTGCAAAACTTAGTATGTTTTTCAATACTATCGATCAGGCTGTTGCTATTTCTGGAGTTAAATGCCGACTGACGGTCGCCAATGATTTCCTCCATGACTGTTGATGCAGGTGCAGTGACGTGGTAGATGCCATCCTTAGTACCACATGATGCCTGACGTTGCGCAACCGTTTGTTCAGCTTAAGGTCCGTGAGTTCGATTTCGCAATAGTTCACACTTTCATCAGAACGTAACATTTGATTGTAGGTCAACACATCGCTGACAGTGTCGTTATCTGAGTGTTTTTCAATGTTGAGACCATTTGTTCCGTACGCGAGTGTCATATCCGTTTCAGCAGCCGTTCCGTCTCAACAGCTAAGCAATCCATATAGACCAAGGGTCTCCAAACTGTTTTGTCGGAGGGTCACATAAGCTATTACACATACAGTTGAATGGCGTATATCTTACGCAACGTAATTTGTTCTGGATATGTTGCATTGTACCAAATCAACAAGACGTTCGTAAGTGCATTATTTTTTCATTATTGACATCATGTCTTTGCGTCAATGAAATAGCTTCTCGGGCGGAGTGAAATGGTTTCGCTGGCCGTAAGTTGGACACCCCTGATGTAGGCTATGAAGAAGAGTGATGACAGCACACCCTTCAATGTGCACTGTGAACAGCTGCAATTTGATTCCGAGACACGAATGCAAACTTCTGACCTCTAGGAAGTCTTCAGCTGCAGTGATGGTATTTTCCTTGGCCAAATGTACCTTGTGTGTGTCCGGCATTGTGATAATGACTTAGTTCAAAATATCTTTGAAATGCTGTTTCCGTCGTCCAAGGATGTCCTCTTCACTGCTTGAATAAGACACCGATTTGGCCTTAGATGGATCTAGAAGTATAAGAGATTTTGCTGTGAAGATGGTGGATGGTTTGCCAGAACACTTTGTTGGCTTGCCGGTAATTGGGATCCAGTGTATGCCCAAAATTCTCACAATATAGAATTTTCGACTTTTTCACCGAAAAGCCAGCGCATTTTCGCGCCTCAGCGAACCGCGAATGCATAGATTTGTTTTTGTTCTGAAGGCTTTTGTGGGCTAATGTCTTTACTGAATATCGTCTTTTGCATCTTGGTTGCAACAAGGAGTTACTTTTTTGTAATTATTCGCCACAACGAGACGTTTCTGTTCACATACCCGAGCAGCAATACGAAACCACAACTGCTTTGAACAGTTGCCACTCTACCTGCGCCTCCGGTATGTATTTCGGGAGCTCTCGGAACAAGGACTATATGCTCTCTGCAAAGGTCTTTCTTACACCTTTGTCCGCCAGGGCCTCCCACTTTATTTGGAAAGGCCTCCTAGTCCTCCAAGTATGTATTGATGATGTATTTTTTCAAGATATAAGTTGCAGACCATCAACATTGTGGTTTTGATGACCTAACAATACATGCAGCGGGATTACGTTTTGTAAAATGCCACATTGAGCACGAAAATTTTCGTGACGCTTAGCCGGGAAGGAAAGGTTTTTCATAAGCAAAAAACTTTGAAAGTAATCACGCAATATTTCATCAATTTGGAAATTCAAACGATAACCCAATAAAACATTAAATATTCGCAAGATAGTGAAAGTTGCATATAAATTGCATAAGATTTTTAAGCAGAATGCAACATCAATTTTTGGAATTAAAGAAGATCATTTTAAACATCTGTAGCTGATCTTAAAAATGTGCAAATGTTAAAAATCTACATTCAATGAACACGCCTGTTAGTTTAAAACAGTTTCCCAACCTTTCTTGAAGCTGGCACCCCTTTCATAAAGATAAAGTGATGTTCGCACCCCCTCGTTTTAAAATGTATTGAAACCACAAAAACGGTGCGATTTTTCAGCATCTTCATTTTGACAATTACTACTTGCAATACATAAGCCTACTGGCAACACAACAGAAAACACTCTGTCATACTGTTTAACTTTCATACTTTACTGCTCATTGGAAACAAACCTGTTTTAGTGTCTGTTTTGTTACTGCTTCTGTGGAATTATCCGCTCATACCCAGTGGCGTAACTAGAGGTTTGAGCCAGGTAGTTCAAAACTTAGCTGAAGGGGGCCACTAGCCACCGTAAGTGAGGGCACTAGCCAACACCCAGAAAAAGGTTAGACAATGATAGTGAATCCGGATCTCGTTGATGTCTATACCAGCTTTAAAAAATGAAAACACCCCGAACAACGCAAAAAAACAACAACCTACTGAAAACCAAAAGACTACTAAATATCAAAGTGTCAACTTAAATGGGCCCAGCTTTTACATTTATTTGGGGGGGCGGATCCCCATGCCCACCCTTCAGTTACGCCACTGCCCATGCCTTCGCACACAATTACTCAGAACCACGCACAAATCGTTTAAGGTCTTCAAATGGTTCCGATGCTTGTTTTTCAAATGAAGTAAAGAGGAAAATTCAGATTCGCTCGAATATGTTGTTGCAAAGGGCACTAGAGCAGACAGGGCTTTAATACACAAATTCTGGTAACTTTGCTTGGTACACAGAAACTATCGTTCGGTACCATCAAACAACAGTCTCACCATAATTGCACCATTTAAACATCGCAATGCGCTTACAATCATATAACTGGTCATCTTCATTGTGGTAATCGCAGCGTGACGCAGAAATAGCAATGTATGTAACAATTTAAATTTATTAATTAGTAACTGTAGATTCACCCGGGCGATCGTCCCGGCGTTTACGACAGTACTTTGTAAATTTGAACTCCGCGCCTCGCCTGCTTCTCCGAACTAGACTCGTCGATCACAAATGTCCTTGCACCGAATGAAGCTCTATTCCTTACTGAGAACACAGTCGAGCACACTATCGCGAAGTTTCGAAACGCTGTGACTTCTGTCAGGTGATGTACACAGTAAAACGTTAAAACCACAGCTAAACAACTGCACTTTCCCCACGAGGCCGACAACGTTATCTGCTACAGCTACGAGACTCGTCACACTGTTTATTACGTAACAGTAAGGAGCCGCACATCCTGCTCTTCTACCAATGAGAATCAGGTTTACTTGTGCGTTCCCATGGAACAGGGCAGGCTGGTGGTTAAACGTACCAGAAAAATCTTACAGTAACATTAGCTGAAACAGTTGGGCTAAATAATTTTTTTTTCTGTAATAGCACATGCAAGTTGTCATAAATCTCGGTTCTTTAAAAAAAGTACATCCAAGAACAACTCTCACCCTCGAAAATGGCATTTCTGACCTCCGAAAATATTGTTTCGGATCCCCAGGTGTCCGGGAACCGCGGTTGGGAACCACTGGTCTAAAACTACAACATAGCGGTACTACTGTATATCGATCTGGTTACTTGGCATACAGATTAGTGTTTTGTCTTTGCAGCAGTTATCGAATCAGAACGATCTTTATTACAACACTTAAAATAGGCAAGTCTATGTCAACCCACTACACCAACGTCAATGCGCCTTTTATTTTTGCGTTTATTGGGACTGACCATATTAAAGGGCTTACATAATACACCAGTAAAAAAGACTTTTTACTATTAGTTGAAAATGTGTTTTGTATTAAAGCTTACTGTAAATACACGCGCTTCAACGGGTCTGTTTCATATAATTTTAGGAAAAAATACTCAAGCAAAATATTTGTTGACTAAAGTTATCGGATACGTCAAATTGCATATAACACAGAACAACCGTTTGTTGTTCAGGGAATCTTACCCTATTTATTACCTTTTAACATTTATTCCACCGTGCTTTGAAAAGACAATTTTGAAAGCATGTGTGTTTTTTTTCATCCACAGGTCTAACCGATACAGAACAAAAAAACTGTTTAGAAAAGGAAGCGTCATTCAGTTTTCTCGGCATCAAATTAGGAAGAGGAAGCGACAAATGCTCGACCAATGCTTTGTCTTCAAGGAATAATGGTAACTGATTGTTTAACTACACCTGTGTTGCAGAGCATTTATAGCGCAGGGGCACTAATTTTCAGTAAATGTTTCATGCCAAATTTTGAAAGTGGAACCAGTAAAAATAAACTCCAGTGATTTACTGTATTTTCTCAATCAAGTAATTGTGCTTTGTTGTGTTACTTGATATGTAGTCAAAATATGTGCAACTTTGAACTATAAATGACTCTGTAATGGAAATGTCCGTTTCAAATTACGACATTTTGAACATTAAATCTTCTTTTACTGTAACTATTTTTCAAGCGTACTTGGTTCATTTATTTACTGATTCCCGTTTCAACTTTTAACGCACTTCTTTATTAATCAGACTGGTTTTTCAACAACACCGCATTGGTATTTAACAGTAAATAAACATGTTTTATCTCAAAATAGCACATAAAACAATTTGGCCATCGCTAGCTTTGAACCATTTCCGTCCTTGGTTACATATAAATCAATACGTCCTAGCAACTAATCGAAATCTACCGGTGTCAAATTTTTTCAAGTAAATAGTTTTCACAAAGGGCATGCGGTCGAATATATCAGCAAATTTTTTAAAAAGAATATCGATTTCACGTGAATTTAAGTATCCTCAGTCCTGAACTCTGCAAGCAATACGTACGGGTGAAAGGTTCAAGGGTTATAAAACGGGCGGAGGCAATAATCAAACTCAAGACACTCAAGAATAAATTAATAAATGTAAACACAAGTGGCGTCAAGTAAATCCTGGAGAATACGTCATTTTCAGATAACTGCTTTCACTAAAGCTCAAAACCTCTCTGAAGCCGATAAGGGAATAAGAAAACCACAGGAAGTCATCGCAGTACTACATTATAATAAGCACGACGACGTCGTTCATGCGTATGTCTCAAAAGCTTGTGTTTCATCAAAGTAAATGTATTTGCGCCATCAAGCGTATACTCTCTACTACCGCCATGTATTTGCGTTTTCCATGTTACTGCAATGCATGCTTAAATCCAAGCACCTTGTTTGTGGGACTGAAGACGTTACTCAATACAATACTATGAACTGGGTTACTCAATACAATACAGCTAGTGAATCATGCTGCCACGACTTAACACTGAACGTGTGCGATGGGAGTATGGCGGTCCTGAAGTTGTCAAACGTACTCTAGGAAGAACCATTTACTATTAATGCTAAACGTTATGACGAGAGGTACAAGTGTCTGTAAAGGAAAACTACATATGTGGTACAAGGAGGTCAAGCAAATGGACAAAGCAGAATGGGAAAAGATCGATGAACATCATAAAGGGTACAAAAATTAATTCAAGCGAGGGACGGTCGTGCTTTGAATTGTGCGTTTATTTTTTTGTTGCATTTATTTGCAGGTGGCCATAGAGGCTAAACTGGATTATTCTACAAACGTAACAGTGTAAGCGTCAAAGATAAGATACGTAAATACTGTAGGTGCATGGGCGTCCGAAAGTTGTTTTCCAGGGACGGAAATAGTGTTTCTTCAGGAGTAGCCAAAAGGATGATTCCAGGGGGGAAGTGTTAAAATTTCATTTTGTCCCTCGAAACTAAGAAACCAAACTTCGTTTGCTAAACAATTGATAGAAAAATGTCAGTTTCAACGTCCAGAGGTTATTTTCTCCCCCTGTTGCCCTGTTCCGTGGCCCATGAACAGATGATTTATTCATGGTGCCATAGAACACTGCAAAGTAGAGAGACAAGGCTGTTTTCGGTTGGTTTCAACCCTGTTTTCTGGCTTGTTCCACGTACCACGACCATCTAATGAAAACTTTTTTAGTGTTTGGGCGAAATAATGTTGATAGCATATCAAACAAGTCACCACATCAATGACGAATTGGGAAACAGACGGGACCATTGCTTTGTTGTGTTTTCCACAGCAACCGCAAATAGCAATATATTTGAATCTACAAAAAAATGTTGCTTCAGTCAGCACACTTAGCAGTCGCCTGTAGGATGTAATGCACAGTATTGTTTGCCAATGAAACATAGCGATTACCACCGGTTACAATTTCGTTTTTGGTATATAATTAGTTGCGGTATTACGTGACACCGATGCTAAGGCAAATTTTGTTCAGTTCAACTATGATTTTACCGCCTTGGTGTTGAAGATGGAAGGCTTCTCTACGTCACATTAACCAGCTTTTCTCACAGGGTTTCTGTACAAACTTGGGTAAAATGATTCACATCTGCCACAACCAAGGACGGGCCTTCGCTTGTCTGATCCTGTGTTTTGGTCTGGTAGCCTTTCGAATTGAGCAGATCTCCAGTGTATTGAGCGATATCTTGAAAAGGCTGGCATCCACTTTTATTAAATTTATATCTCGTATACCGTAATTTAGTTTATGTAACTAAATGGAGCGTTTTCACAATTGCAACAAGAAAAAAGGATACAAACTGTTTTCATAAACCTATCATAAACTACTGTTCATCAATTTTCGATGACAGATTCAATTGTGAAGACATCTCTTAATAAATGTTAGGACAATTTCTTTCCAATCTGAATTTCTCTCAAAGTTTTACCAAGATAGTTTGACAAAAAAGTCGTTTTCATGCAAGGGTATTTCAATCTTTGTAAAAACATCAGCATAGTCACATAATGCGGAACTCCGTTTATGTAGCTACATATTTCGAAACCTCAGTTTACAATACAAACAACTTTGATCTTGTCTCCATTTCTGAATCTAATCGAAGTTTACCAAAAGTCAAATGGATTTAAACAACTACAAAATTTCCTACAATTAGGAACAAATGCATCATATGCGTGTGCGTGGTGTTGCCCAGTCTTACGCATAATCGATTCGAGTTATTGTCCATTGTTTTTTGGGAATGTTTCTAAAAATGTTTGGGTTCCCTAACTTGTTTCTCACTCTCAATATAATGACTCTTTTTGAAATGATAACGGTCTGTTAGAACTGAAATATTCATCAACCAAGTTCTTTGCAGGAAGTTTCATAAAATCAGCAGAACAAGTTATTTCAAACGTTCGAGGTGGATCGTCCGACACCGCAGCTTCGCTGAGCTTTTTCAACACTCGTACGCCAAGCAAGATTGATTACGAGGCCTGGGTTCAAGCAGTCAAAAGCAATCCGACAATAACTGACTTTACAGTACGTTGACTAATTCGATTGCATGAAAATTTCTAAAGCTTTTCAAACGTGGCTACGATTCTCAAGCAAAGTTTATAAACCACCATTTAGCAACCGTGATGTAGTAGCTGTTAATGATATTATATCAGTAGTTCCACTGCGTTCGTTGAAAAACAGATAAGTTCTAGAATGTGACGATTTTTGCTGTTACAAATTTGGAATGCTGTATGGAGCAAATGTCGAATATGAAAGTAAAAACCGAAACACTGTTACAAGGCATCGAAGGCATGATGTTACAAGGCATGATGTTGAACAAAGCATCAAAGATATTTTGCTAAACAAAACAAAACTCTAAATCTGTGTTTCCCAACCGGTGGGTTGCGACCACCAAAGTGGGTAGCGGCGGAGTGGCCTGGGAGTTGAGAGCAACAGCCTCAATAGATTGCTGAAGTCTCAAATTTTTAGAATTGCGCATATCAATATTTTGTGTTACATCAGCAAAACCGAAACACAAGATTTTTGTGAAGTTCACATTACCTCAATGATAATTCCATCTGGTTTCTAACATAAAGTTTCAATCGACCTCATTGTAGAAACATGCTAACACCAGAAAAAGTAAGCTCTGCCCAACGAGGCAGAGATTAATACGTCAGCCTCGTATCATCTGTCCTGGTGTGAATCCTTGCTGGTTGAAATTTCAACAAAGCACAACCGAATTTTTTCATCGTTGTAGTTCCGTATTACATTCATTAAATCTAACTACGCTCCTCTTGCATTGTCTGCTTCCATTCGTTTCTGCTTACCTCTGTGAGCAGGGGTGAAATTTAGGGGAGGCGAATGAGAGCCTATCACCTCGATTCCCCTTATTTTTCATGCTAACAGAGGCGGATCCATCCAGTAAGGTAAGGGGGGGGGGTAATTTCAGTAATATTTGGTTGTCAAACCTCATGACGACTTCGCTGCTGTATGAGGGATGAAGTATACTTCATAACACTGCTGTGACGAAACAATGGACGAAAAAATGGCGTTCCATCGCCAATGTTGTTTTCCGAATTGTAAAAAAATCGTGGTAAATAAAGTTACTTCCTTGGTGTTAAGGGGGGCGATAAGCCCCCTTGGGACCGCCCCTACATGCCGAGGGCACCCTTTGAGAGTTTCGCACTTAGTTTTTTCCTGTTTTGTTTCGGTCGTAGGCATATTTTTTTAAATGACCAAAAAATAAGTCAATTCGGTCATAATTCCCGAAAAGGTAGGCTAGGGAATACTGTTTCAGCGAGTTTTCATACTACTACAAGATAAATGACCGAAGGATTTCAGTGAAAAAAAACAGGTTTTTGCATTGTTCTGTTAAAAAATTACAGTATGAACCACTCTAGAGCGACATTTGATATGATCTGAAGCAAGTCGTATGTTTTTCAAAATAAAGCAAATGTGTTGAAGGAGGCTCCTCAACAACTGCTTTGGGGCACACTTCTGAGAGTTTTCTTCTCGCCCCTAAATTCTACTATCTACACTTGTCTGTGATGCTGGAATTTCAACCCTTGACCACATTAAAACTAGGGATGTGCATTATGGAACATTTAGAGGTTCTGGAATATTCCGGAATCTTTATTTCGAATCCAGAACATCGAATCCTATTCCGGAATAACTTGTTTGGAGCTAAACGGGCTGTTTGCGCAGAGGTTTGCAACGCCGACCAGCGATCATTCGACCTGTTGATTAGCTCGTTACGTCACTACACTACGCAGTGCTGTGAGCTTGTTGAGTGTTTATTTATTTCTCTTACTCAGGAGCGAAAAGAGTGCACTGCAAAATTTATTGGAAGTGTTTGTTTTGCCAACTTTGCAATTTTTCACGTTTATTTAATTCATATTCATCTCAAATCCAAATATTCGAGAAAATTCTTGTTTTTGGATTCGACTGCTGAAGGACTGGAATCCATAGGATTCGATATTCCATTATATGCATCCCTAATTGAAACAAAAGTCCCACTGATTAGCATAGGTTTCCTTTTATTTTCCATACGAACGTTAACACACTTAAACCAATGCGTGAAATTATAGTGTTTCTTATCTCGTCAGTTGTTATTCGAACATCTTTAGAGTTGTAGGTAATGTCTTGGGTCGAGAGCTTATATGCTAATTTTCGAATGGGGTCGCGAGATCAAAAAGGTTGGGAACCACTGCTCTAAATATTACCCGATTCTACAGTCAACCCCGTTATTTCTCTTAACCATTTGTGGGATAGCAAATTCGTTGGTAACTCAAACTTGCTTTCATGCCACGTTATGTGATACTAGCTGGTAATGAGATTCAAAGCTGGTTAATGCGTTTGACTAAGCGCGTCAAGGATTTGTGAAGAACGTTTACACATCACGTCATGTGACATACTACTGTTTGTGATTACACTCACACTAATTAACAAATTTGTATTAAAAAGCTTGACCAGTTTTAAGTCTGTCGTGGAAATATTACGGCGTCAATTTTTGTAGTATATTGAACATTATGCTTCTTTCAAACAAGCAAGTGTTTGGATAAAACTCTGTTTTGTGTTTCAAGCCATGTGATTACAAATACATTGCAATTGTTGGCTTATTTCAGGGCTTTTTTACGTAGGCTGTAGGTATATAACGTTCTGATCATTGCTGTAGTTGCACCAATAATAGGTTTTGCAAGATCATCCATTTCACGTTTTAGCAACTAAATTACGGCAGTGATGCAAGAAGTGACATGCAAGCAAAAGTATGCAGATAAGTAGGTTTCTTCACAATAGCATATTTTTCTGCAGCTTTCTCGAATATCAAACACGTTGACCGGAGAAAAGAAAACAAACATGGAAAGAGCACTTTATGAATATCTTAAACGATATGATCCTGCTGTGTGCAAAGGATCATGCGACAACGGAGGAAGTTTCGTCGTTGTGGAAAATGGGAAAGTGTGCAAATGTTTGTGCACTGCAGGATACACAGGCCCATCGTGCACTACCAGAGCTTAAACTGCTCTTTGTTTTCTTCCACTGGCTGAAAATTATTATTTGTGCAAACTTCAAAATGGTTAACTTCTTGAGGTAAAAGCTATTAGGATTTTGAAAGGTGATGTGTTGAATTTTGTCCTTGTTGACAACAAAAAGTATTGTATCGCTTTGATAAATGCTTATAGCCGACACCTCATCGGGGATGCTGAACATTTAAAATTTGTTCAGCAATTAGTTTCCCTTGATTTAATTTAAAGTGTACGTCAAGATGCATGATTAACGCGTAATGAATGTACAGTTAAAGTCACTCGAAACGTTGTTCACTCTTTTTTGTATTTCACCCGAAATGATGTGATGTGACTTACTGCAATTTAATAATATACTGTATTGCAATTGCATCGATCAGTCTGTTTGAATAAAAGCCGATGATGCCTGAAAAAGTAGGCGAAAATAGGTCACACACTGTAAGATTTTACTGTCTGATTCTTTGTTCACAAGGGATTCCTTTCAGTAGACAACATCGATCATTTTTTATTCCAATGTAAGTTTTATGAATGTAACTTTTTCTTGAATTTTTCTTGCAGTATTTTTAAAAGCTTCACGCAGATAGTTAAGCTGAAGTCCTGAAAGACTTTTGCTTATAAGTGTGATTGTTGATTTATGTTCATTTTGTTACATCGCTGTAATGTATGTATCTAAACAAAAAACGCTTTGCGTAAACATTGGTTATTCGAGGAATTATCATAGTACCCAAGCTCATGAATTTGTCAAAGTTTCACACAAATTTCAGAAAATACCAGAAAAGAGTAAGATTAATTTTAACCACATTATGAGCCAAGTAATTTTTTTGCCCTCTTTGGTTTGAATAGCACAAATTTTCAAAATCATGCACAGTACCTCTTGATGCTCTCTTAAAAGCAATGTAAAACAATTGCGACTAGTTAAACACTAAGTAATCCCCTTCTCAGGTATAAGCAGGGACCGAGTTTGCTAAAAAACTTTGGGGTTTACAAGCCTTATTGCTTGCGTTTCGATAACGTCACATTGTTCACTCAAACGTAGTACGACTTGAAATTGGCAAAATTGGGGCACATTATGGAATTGATATATTTTGGTGAACATGGGCCCCCTGTCTACGCCCATGGTGGTGGTGCAACAACTAGTAATGTACAAGTATATATGGTGCTATATCTAGATATCTGGAATTTAACATAGTGCACCAAAAGTGATTTGCCGCATTGCTGTTGTTACCATGTAACTCACAAACCAAAAGCTAAAGTAAAAAAATGCACAGCACTCGAAATGAACGGACGTAAACAGGTTTGATGAGTGCTTGGAATGGTACGATGCGATCGGTACGCGACTTTTCAGTCTGGTCGACTCGGACAGGCCGATTGGGTCTGGCCGTTTCTGCCAAGCCGTTTCGGTCACGGAACACTTCAGTCTGGCCATTTCGGTCTGGAGACATTTGGGTCGCAACATTTCTGTACATAACAAGTGATTAATCCATTTAGAACTCTGCTAACTCAGTCTTAAAATATCCATTTTCACTAAAACAAACATTTTCTCAGTGTAAAATATTCTTATAGGGAAAACACTGTATGTAACTGTTGCCGTAACATTGGACATTTTGTGTACGTCCATTTGCGTTGCATCGCCAACAAAGTGAAAAAGATTATAAGCAAAATGTCGACTTTGCCCCCCCTGGAAAACTTTCTGCGGACGCCCATGGCTGACAACATGGATAATGAGGATAGTCTACTATTTGTCATATGAGACCTGTTGAAGGTCTTGAGCAGCTTCAGTTTGCTGAGACTCATATCAGCGCTGGCAACAGCACTGGGGCAGTTTAGCATAATCCTAAGTGCAATAAATACGTTTTTTATCCTAAATAGAAAATCATTGTCATTTAATGAACGACGATTATTTAGAGGTGTAGTAACGAACTGCACAAAATTTTGCAGCAAATCAGAATTAAGCCTATCGTTCAGTTATGAAAACACTGTTACCGAAGGAACAAACCTGATGTCGATCAAAGCAGTGCTCCTGGATGAACGTTTTCTTTCATTAGCACTTAGTGAATTTTGCAACACCTGCAATCCACTAACCGCACTACTCCGTTGGGACAAGCTTAGCAGTGATTGCTAAATAAACTAAATAAACTCTTCTAACCACACCATTCTGCTGTCTGAACAGCAGTCTGTGCAAAATTTGTAACTTTGGTCGTAAGCACCATAGGTATCTTTCTTCTATGCAGTACGAAATACGAGAAGACCATCTGAGGCAGCCAAATACTCAACAGAGCTAGCCATCACTCAACAGAGCTAGCCATTACAGGCATTTATGATGAACTACTCAGTAACTTTGACAATAAACTAATAACATGTTCCTTATTTCTAGACCTATCAAAAGCAGTCGACTGCTGTGACCATGAAATTTTACTTGATAAACTTTACCACTATGGTATCAGAGGCGTTTCTCATAAACTATTCTCAAATTTTCTGCACAATAGAATGCAGTGCACTAAAATAGGGGAATTTAAATCTTCATACAAAAGGATATCTTG
>Ga0210059_1001854_pt1 | contig 32395 bp, 11 predicted proteins | sample Ectturendosymbi2_FD_188042 | JGI IMG/M metagenome (GOLD analysis project Ga0210059, IMG submission 188042) | Ecteinascidia turbinata endosymbiont from Florida, USA - Sample 2 (SPAdes) (version 2) | ecosystem: Host-associated > Tunicates > Ascidians > Unclassified | place: Key West, Florida... | reverse complement strand
AAAGAATAGGTGCAGGCTGGAGCCATATCATTTGGACCAACTCATGATGGTCAAGTCCATCATTACAGCATCGGGAACAGCTGATGATGAAAGTGATGATGAATCAGCTACCTACGAAGATTCAGCAGTAAATATAGATAAAGTGTATAAACATTGGAAAACCACGAAAACAAGAAGAAACTATTTGAATTAAATGTGTAATTTGTTCGTTTTTTATTAAACTTCTTCTAGACCAACGGTTCACAAAGTTGGTAATTCATTTAAACTCAGCATTAAAATGTTCATGCTCACTAAATCAAATATTTTCTCAGCGTAAAATTTTCTTAGAGGGAACACTGGTCATCCTACCAACCAAGCAATAAAACCCCAAGTAATTGTTTTTCATCAAAGTTGCGCCATCGAATTGATCAACAGTTTTTAAAAAGTTTTTAAAAAGAAATTCGATTTCACAAAACTATACGTATCCTCAGTATTGAAATCTGCAGCAATTGTTTACCGTTGAAATGCTGAAAGGTTAAAGAAAAAGCAGAGAAATAAAGCAAATTCTAGACTAAAACATATAATTCTGAACAGAAGCTGCGAAAAGTAAAATCCGGAAAAGAAGCCGTTCTAAAATACTTGCTTTCACGTAAACTGAAAAACTATCTGATCCAAATCACGGAGTAAATTTCAGCTAGAAGCAACGTGGTGGTGAATCAACACAAACCTGCTATGGATTGCGCAAACAGAAAAGCGGTTTTGTGGTGGTAAGATTGACTGGCATACTCCAGGGAGGGCCTTTAATTTACAAAAGCTGGGAAGGGAGACACAAAAATCGGCAAGTGAAAATCTTATATGTAGTTAAAAGCAGGGTTGCGGAGTCGGAGATAAAATCTCCAACTCCAGCTACTACTCCTAACTTCCAAAATTTTCCGACTCCGAACTTTCCAACATTTTCGTCACCGACACCGACTTCAACGCCTTAACATAACGTGAATGAAGTTTGGCTGTCGGCTGTTTTGTATCAACTAGCAATGAATGGAAATCGTGGTACACAGCAAGAATGTTTCAATAAAAGTTTGCAAATAAATTGTGCCATTTCAACAGGCACCAGTTAGGATATTACGGAGTCGGATAAAAAAATTCGAATCCGATTCCAACTCCCGCACCTAGTGATCTTAGGAATTCGACCTCGAATCCACCCAAAACATCTGACTCCTTACGACTTCGAATCCAGATCCGACTCCGCAACCCTGGATTAGGGTCAAACAAAGAGGCAAAGCAGAATGGCCAAAAAATATCAGTGAACAGCGCAGGTTGAAAAAAAAATAGGGTCAAGTGATATTTCACATCAAAGAGGATCACGCTTTGAGTCTTCATTTTTGGGTTTTGTTCATGAGGCCATTTATCTTAACAGGAAGCCCAGGGGGTCAAAACTAAGTTGTTCAACAAAGTAGCAGTGTAACAGTCATAAACAGATGGTTGATGTAGCATGTTATGAAACACTGTTTAGTGTCGCGATAAAGCCGTTGATCTCTACCCTCCCTCTTATCTACTTTGTTCCAAGCCAATCGGTGCCCTTACTATCTCGTGGAAAATTCTTTACTGTTTGGGTAACATACGCTTGATCGGATATCGCACACGTGGCCACATAAATACCACGGCTTGCACTTGTGAGGTTTTGATTCATCGGAAAGGTTTTCTTTTTTGCCTGGATACGTGAAGTAGTATCTAGGCATAAAAAATGAAACCCAAAGTCAGAATTTTTATCGCATTTGTGTTGAATGGGATCATCGCGTACTAGGAAAGTAAAGTGTCTGAAAACTTTGCAATTTTACAATGGTTAGGGCTTTTATGAAACTTAGCATATCATTCAATTGTAAACAAACGCAGTTAAAGACAGGAACAAACGTGACAAACAAAAAAATTTCATTGAAGTGTGATTCCAGAAATCAATGGTGTCTGCGAAAAACGCAAAACCGAAAGAATAGAAAGTTCCAAAGTTCACTTTTCCACCTTTTCAACGTCCACTTTATATCGAAAGTTTCAACGTCCCCTCTTCTGTGTTCACAACATCTATATATTTTTAGATATCTCTCCATACAGAACCTGCCCCAAAAGCCAGCAAAGTTTTGCATAAAGGTCTGGATGCTGCATGTACGATACTGCAGCGTGCTACGTTTTGCAAGCCTTTTCTGGTTGGAAAAGAAAATTGGAAAGGTGTGTTAGAGCAGGGGTCGGCAACCTTTTTTGAACTGCGGACCGGGTTAAAACTGAATTTTTTTTGCGGACCGGCCTTCAAAAATACACAAATGTTCAGCAATGAATATTTATTACAACTCATGTAAGTTATTACAACTTTGATTTACAACACGGCAACTTTGATGGCCGTTGCGATCTGTGTTCGTTGAACAGTGTTGTAGCTGTGTTTAATGGAGGAGTTGCAATTGTGCTCAATTTTTGTAATCTTGAGTTTGAATCTTAGCAACAGTGCGTAATTTTTCTTTTTGTTTCATGTGTCGACTTTTGCGCAGGACTGAAGATGTGTAACACACGAAACTAGTTTCCTTACGCAATGAATTGCGATCGATTCGCTTGGTGTGGGTCACTGCTGTGGCTTTACAAATATTGCTGAATGATAAGTACAAGCTTGAATCATTGCAAGGAGATGGGAGCAGAACCAGGCAGGAGATTCCTCAAACAGCCGGCTGCAAAGCTAGAGCCTGTAATTGTTGCTTTCGATAAGGAGAGTTCGAATCCCAGCCGCTGGTGCTTTCAACTGAAGTTGAAATCAATTAAAAAACTTTGAGAGACAAGGAATGACTTACGAATTGTTGCTTGAAATTTTTAGCATGGAAAAACTGAATAGTTTATTGCACCGCAACTGTAGTGTAAACTTTTTTACCGAATTAGTCCATTTCACTGTACCACCCGAACTAACTAGAGTTGGCATGCTAGACTTTTTCCGCTGCACGTTAAGGTCTGTTGCAAACCACATGATCGTCTGAGACAGAAACCACGCTAAACGCGGAGAGTAATTTTTGTCAATCAGAAGTGCCGAATGGCCGTTGCGATCTGTGTTCGTTGAACAGTGTTGTAGCTGTGTTTAGTGGAGGAGTTCCAATTGTGCTCAATTTTTGTAATCTTCAATTTTTGTAATCTTGAGTTTGGATCTTAGCAACATTGCATAATTTTTTCTTTTTGTTTCATATGTTGACTTTTGCGCAGGACTGAAGATGTGTAACATACGAAACTAGTTTCCTTACGCAATAAATTGCGATCGATTCGCTTGGTGTGGGTCACTGCTGTGGCTTTACAAATATTGCTAACTTTGATTTAATGAGAACCTTGAGCTTGTTTTGCCGCAACGAGACGTTCCCACCTAGGAATTATGGAACTCAATGACACCCACCGTGTGTTTCGCGGTTTCGTCTTTGTTGCTGCCATCACAGAAAATCCAGACTTGCATAAATAGGATAGCGGAAATAGCAGCAAAGTTTTTAATGATTTTATGCCAAGGTCAGGGTATTCTGGCAAGACCTTCATCCAAAACATTGGCAGAGTCGTACGAAAAATACATTTCTGGCTACCATCATTTGCAATGTCCAGCAGTTAGTCCTCTTGTTGGACAGGTAAGGTCGATTCACCCGGTTTGAAAATAAATGGATTACGGATCCATTTCTTTGCAGTTCGTGGGTCTTTAGCGCTTGAACTCTTGTAAAAGAACACGCAAGCGATTGCTCACAAGGTCGGAGAACACTTGCTCAAGCTCGCTGTCTTTCAAAGTCTCTGCTATTACAGTATTTGAAACATGTCAAATACCCTTTGTCTGCGCGCTGATACCACAATTTAATTTTGTCTTTATGCAGCCACTTTATCTGCCAACTTGAATAGAATTGTCATTTTGCTTGAAGTGAAAGACTTAGTTTGTTGAGCAGATTGAAGATGTGACACAAGTAGTCAAGTTTGAGAACCCACTTTTCGTCACTGAATTTGTCAGCAAGATCCGAATTTTTCTCTAGTGGAAACCTTTGCAGTGGTTCACGAAATTCAAACACTCTGTTCAATGATTTTCCTCAGGAGAGCCACCTTACGTTTGTGTGCAAGAGAAGGCATTTGTGCTCTGCATCCATGTCCTCACTTAGATGCTCAAAGAGCCGGGTTTCAAATAAATGAGTTTTAATGAGGTTGATCATTTTAACCGTATCATGGAATACACTATAAAGCTCAGGTAATGTATTTCAGCTTGCCAGGATTTCCAGGTGAATGACACAATGAGTAGCCCCGCACTCTGGTGCCACCTCCTAAATCTGACAAACTTGCCTGCATTCAGAAGCACATGTTTCAAAAACATGAATTCTTAAGCACATCCATGATTAAATAATAAATGAAGAAACACGATGACTGCTAATAGGCTGTCTTCAAAATTACCAGATAGCCTGCTTCACACCTAATTTACAGTACTCCGACAGTATAATCACAAAATTGAACTATCTGATAACTTCACTTTTTTACAACTTCGCCTCACAACAAAATGTTCACTCGCTTATCGCTGCTTCGCCAAATTTGGGAGTGATTTTAGTAAAGCGCAAATCCTATGTTACACTAAAAAAATTATGATTCAATATTCAACCAAAGTGGTTCAATATTGAATCAAATCTTGAATAAACCGTAACTCAAGTCTAACATATACTCAAGTTTGATTCACGGTTACTCATTGAATTGATTCAATCGCAGGTTTACTCAAGTTTTTTTCAGATAAACATCTACTCAAAAATGAGTAAATACACCGATTGAATGATCTTTGATTCGATACCTTTTCGATGATTTATCTGAAGTGAAGCTACAGTATCAGTTCGGAACACATAGATGTCCAGACGTCTCGCTAACTGCACATTGGCATATTATCAGAAAGACCAGCGACTGCAGTTCTTCACCTACCTGCTGCTTTGTCACATTCTCTAAAGTTTATTAAAACGTCATGTATTTAATGGGCGCAATTGCACGCACCTGCACAGCACGAAATGAATATGCTGGGCTGTTCATGCTGCACTGATGACCGTTATCAATCGTATACATACTCACTCAACCGAGCATGGGTCTATTCGTAATAGGCCTAACATTTTAAAACGTTAAAGTTTCAAGCCAGCCTAAACCAGATCCTAACTCCCTTGCAAAACACTTAACAATCAGACATAGCTTTACTAAAGCAATGAAGTCACTTGCCCATGCCTAGCCTATAACAGGCCTACCAGTTGTCAATACCAATACCCAATTAATTTAGTCTTGGCGGGCGTTATCTCGGTTTCATTCAGTTGCGTATACGCAATTGTTGCAGACATTGCGCCATTGTTACGATTCCCCAGTGACTGAGTAATTGCACAGTAATTCTCTCTTTTTCATCAAACGTCCGAAAGTAATTACGTCTAACGTTACAAAAATGTTTCAAAGCATTTAACCTGGAAAATGACACGGCCCAGTAACGAACTCCTCACGGACCGGCACCGGGCCGAGGCCCGGTGGTTGCCGACCACTGTGGTAGTGCCTTTGATGGAAGAGTACAAGAACTGTGGGCTAAATGTAACTACTAACTACTTTTGTACATCTTTGGGTCGCGCCAGAGACCAAGTTACTCAAAAGAAACACTACAAGTGTTCGCGCTATCAAATTTTACTGCCGTGAATTTCCGTTGGATATTCGGCTGTTAAAATATGCACCACTGTATACTTAAAAATTATTTTTCACACCACCAATAGAATATGTCATGCTTCTCTTTCGTAAAGTGAAGAGGAACAAGATTATGTATCTACTTTTTTCAAACTGTGGTTGAAGTAGAGGCTGAAGCAAGGACGAATCAAAGAGCCTCACTGGACTACAACTAAGGGCGGTGTGGACAGAGCTGATGAAATGGTCCGTGTATACTTTATTAAAAGGTCACTTCTCGAAGATGAGCAGTTGTAGTTTTCAACCTGTGGGCATTGTAGCACTGGATGCATTTATAATTTGCAAACATTTGCAAGTACCAAGCAAAAAGAACATATATTATTTCATCGAACTGGAGGAAAAGCTGTGTTCAGCAGAGCGAAGTTATAGGAGACGTAGACTCCCATAAGTATTGCAACTGAAACACATTCGAGAAGGAACTGATGATGATATACCACTCCATAAAAGAACCAAATGCAGAATATTACAGTCAAACAAAACAAGAATGAAGTGTTGTAACTGTTTGAAGTTCGTGTGTGGAATGTGTTCTGGCCTTGCGTGCAAAAGTTGTTGAGAAACGTGCTTGGATAGCTCAATATTCTCTGCTTAGTGGGCAAATCGTGGTAATTCAAGACTCGCGTGGTAATTCACTTTTTTCCGTTTTGAAACACTGGTTTTATAATTTATTTTTTGTTAGGTGGCATGTTCAAGATACAAAAACAATAAAAGTGAAAACGTTAAGGTTCCTAGCTAGAAACACTTCTCGTAAAATTTAAAAAGAAAATCCCAAACGGGTCAAATGACGCGTTTGTTAGTCCTAGGGTTAACAAAAAGGTCGTTCTAATAAGACTGAGGTTTCAAAAACAATTTCCATATAAGATTCCAATGCATAAATATGATGTATAAATCTTAAGCAAAACGTTATTTACTAGAAGTTGCTCCTGCGTGCACAGCCGCCATGCAGATATATGAACTTTCTTCGTACACGGTAGTACCAGTAACGCCATAACGATGACCTTGTGCAAGTGTTTGACATCCAGGTGGACATAAAACATTGAATGGCGTTTCTTGAAAAGGCCCTCGCGAAACAGAACAACTCATCCCAATTGCAGGTATCCACTCTACAGAAAATGCTCATTTTTATGAAGCAGGTCTTTTGTTTCAAATCGTGAAATCACATCATATGAACGATTAAATCAACGGGAAACAAGAATTTGAATGCTTTATAACCAATACGTGCATTTAAACATAGTTAAAATTGACAGAGAAGTTGCAGCAGCTAGGGTTCATGAACCGAACGAACTGTAGATGGCTAACGTCAATAAGACATTTCGTAAGTGGTAATTTCAATGAACATACATCGAAAGGAACAACGACGCTCAGAGCGAGATGATTTGAAGAAACGACGGACGAGAAATTTTGCAATAAAGCACCCAGAGTAAATTTTAGTGACTGACGCGTTTTCTCACTATATAGCAAATGTTATTTTTGGAAACTCTTTACCCGTACTTAAATTACTTTGAAGTTCAAAACAAACTTTGAAAAGTTGAACGCAAAAGTTCTTACAAAACCTGCAAAAAGCTTTCGCTTACATTGACAAACTCCCACAAATTTTTTCGTCTATGTTGACAAAAGTTGCTGATAAAGATAACAGTGGGAAATAAAAGAAAGGTCCGCTTTTTCATTCACGCCCGCTAAATTGAAGTTTGTGTAAATCTATATACACAATTTTTCTGCACATTTATACTTGGTTTCGTTGAAGGGTGGGTTTCCCAACGAGTTTTTATTTAAGTGAATATTGTTTGAAAAGTGGTAACAGACTAATTTTGTGAAAGTTTTTCACTTTGCGTGTCATGTATTTTTTGTCTCACTAGCCAGGGGTGGCGGAACCGGGGGCTGCATGGGCTTAGACCCCTAACATTTTTCTGGAGGTATGGCTCCCAACTTTTACATTTCCAATTTTGTTTAAATGGGTTTTACCAACACATTTTTATTGGGTCCATTGTTAAAGTAAATCGCTTGGTGAGAAAATTTTTCCATACTTTTTGACGTGAACTTGTCCCCCACTTTTGAAAGGTTCCTCCACCGCTGTCACAAGCGTAATGACAAAATGCAAGATATTAACTCTTTGAATACCATTTGCATCTATATTCTGTTCAAGTGACAATTTCTTATAGGTGACCCTCCTCAAACTGTCGGAATAATCGAAACTTCCAGCAAACGATTGTGTTACGGATGAAGCTGTTAATAGGTTACGATCTGATGTTTTGTAATATTTTGGAGATTCATCTACTTAAAATACATCATTAGAATACAGGCCAAAACTTATAAGGGGCTAACCAAAATCTCTGGAAAATTCACACACAAAGGAGAAATCCATGCTGCAGTTATAGTTATACCAAAAGCGTCCATCATACACCACGCATTCGTTGCCGTCATTGTTCGTGGCACTTGAGGTATTGTTCAAAGCTCTGCATGAAATGAAAGGCATTAAATAACTCTTATCCTTTCTAAAAACACAATGCTTTCTTGAATAAATAACAGCAGCTAATTAACAAGTATGATATTTCATGGCAAGGGCAAAGGAAAATTCTTTAAAGATATAAAATCAAACGCCAGCACTGCAACGTCTGTACCTGAGTAAACACATAAGAGGAGAAGAGATTCTTTTATAACAAATTTTTACATTTCTTTACATTTTGACTAACAAAATGATGGAAAACGTGCAACGAAAGCATCTCCAATAAAATAAATTTGGCAACCAATTTATCTGCTTAGTTTTGTCTATTTGGATGTTGGTAAAACTATTGTAATAGCATTTAATTATATCAGTAATGCAAAGAATACGTTTCTTTTAATTTCTTCAAATTTTTTCTCTATTGACAAAAACGTCTCAAGACCAGCTGTGATGTTAGCGTACGAGCTTTTGCTTCTGGCCTTGATTGATTGTGCAATCCCATTTCACCGTTCCTGACATTGTTGTTCTTGGACTCGTGGTAATAGCAGTACATGCATTTTGCAAATATCTTTGATTTGAATGCTTGACTTATAGAGTTTGTGTGTTTCAACATAGTGCTTTTCTGTTCAGGTGCATGTCGATATCTTAGCAAAGTAAAGACTACATATATACCAGGGTTGCCAGGTTGGCATTTTTAAGGCCAAATTCCAGAAATTTGGCCTTTTTTTAAAGTGGTTGGGCATGAAAAAATGGCGTTTGGCATGTACGTCATACTTTGGCATTTTTTTGGCCTTTTTGATGGTGCTAGCATGTAAAAACATTGTTTGGCATTTTTTAAAATCTCCGACTCATTTACTGCTGTCGGCTTGGGATTACAGAACTTTTTCTCAAGACAAAAGTCCTCTTTACTAACACAGTCCTATTCTAGAAGATGCAAGCGGCTTTGCCGCAGAACCGTCGCCAGAACGTTTTCAATAGGGGGGCTTTGCGTTTCTACGAAGGGGCTTTGGTTTGTGCGTGGGGGCTTCACACTCATAATAGAAAATGCCAAAATCTCAACGGACTTATAGTGTTTCATGTTTCAATTTGGGGGGCTAAGTCCATAAAAGCCTGCCTCCTTTGCCATCTAAGTGACGTCACAGGGCAAAAGACATAACATTTTTTGGGCAAGACTTCGAAAACTGCGGCACATTGTACAGTGTCTTAACCCATTAATGCCCGAAATTCAAAATATTTGAATTTTTTGTGTTCTGCCGTAATATGTTGTTCGAGATGTTGTCCTGAAACTGGTTTGAGTTTGTTTTTTGTGAAATTCATTTTCAAAAGTCCTTTTTTTGGCCGCATGATATATCATACGCTGGGCATTTAAGAGTGTGTCAGCTGCTAATATGTGACCTATATGTTGAATCGTCATTTCAATGACATGTGCAGGCGCAAACTTCCAGTTTTAACACATGTATTGAAAAACGAAAAGTCTCCCCTGTAAGGACCGCAAATTGGCTTTGACTTGGTCCAGTCATAACTTGCCGACTGATAGAGCTAGAGAGCTGTTCAAACCCTTTAAAGAAGCAAAACATCTCCTAGGATCGGTTTTTAAAAAATCTGGCACTTTTGTGTTTAAACATTTTTCGGTGTGATGTCACACCTGAGGAGGTTTGGAAATTTTTGTATGACGTAATTTGGCTCTAAGAAAAAAATCAAGTGACAATTTAAATATTTTCCTTTAAAATATACTTAGTGAATATGCACATTTTAGAGCCCCTGAATAATCATCTGGCATTAGTGGTTGGTAAGATATGGCCAAAAATCAGTAGTTAATGAATTAATACCCTAAGCCCTAGCTGTCTGGATGAAGTCCCACATTGAATTTTAGCAAACGAATTTGGAGCATTTGCCAAATGCACCAAACAATCTTTGAGTATCTGTGCATTTTTTGTCCACTATACGTTATTCATTTCATCTTACAACGTAAAGAAATCCTTTGTTTGTTTCGGGGCGAACACCTCATTATGCTTCAACATTAGCTCCTGCTGGCAAAGAATTACAGTCTGACTTGCGAAAATCAACAGTGAAATCCTTCAGTCAACACATTTGCACAATGCCCACAACCTAAACAATGGCCAAAAAATCTTCCTTTATTGGATTCAAATAAAGTACAGTCCTGTAAACTTGTCAAAAAGATCAACATTTCCCATCTGATGAGGTTTGGTTAAGTGACACCACCAACACTTTTTTCTCTTTTCTTTTCCAGTGACTGCAATTCCCGAATTCAAACAACTCTTACGTTTGTGGGGTCAAACAACTCTTAAGCTTGTGGGATGAGTTATCATTGTGAGTTGGTTCTTGTTACTCAACCTCACCAAACTCATTTTTCGCATCTTCAGTCGAACAGCAAGTACCTCTTGTAGACTAGGTTTAGTGAATCAGTAACCAGCAAAAACAGCGGGTTGGTCTGCTAGTAATATGGTAGTCCCATAGACTGTCCACATCACACAATGTGTGCTGCTATAAGACACTGTCTTGCAGATCATTGATTTATAGCCTAACTATTGCACACATTAGCTGTCCACAAAGTCTTCCAAAGTTTTTCGAGAGCCACATAAGCTATTACACAGCAGCCTGAGGGCTGGACATCTTACGTAATGTGATTGATTGTTTCGGTACATGTTACATTCCACCAAAACAACAAATTTTTCGTAAACATATTATTTTTTCATTAGTGACAAAATGTCTTCGCGCGCGACGAAATGGCTTCGTGGGCCAGATTTGGCCCGAGACCCGTAGTACGGAAACCCTGGTGTAACAAAAAATGATTATGAAACTTTGAATCAATTGTTGTCTGGTCTAGAATATTCTACCAGCAGTTTTACCTTGCACATAATTGTCAAAACTAAGGTCCAAGACAGGGGAGAGTAAAGTTGGATAATAATATAACTGTGTCCATAGCCCTTTCAACACTACTGATTTTGCAAGGCAAGGTATTATCGTACAGACCATTCTTGACCAGACTCGATGAATCTGACTCACTACATCATTAACTCAACACCTTTTGATAATCACTCTTAAAATGTGTTTTGAAAAAGCAAATTTTTGGAAACCCTACTCAAACCTCTAATTGTCTCCCAAGACACTCGCTACTGCCCAACGTATGATATTTCATACATTGGTCAATCAGTTTTTCCCAACTGAAAATATAAAAAGTTAGATAAAAACTTTGGGTAGTAGGAGGATATTTGTTATGCTAGCAAACATAACCAAAGGCCAATTCATGCATTAAAGATACGTTCTGGGTATGAAACTTCACTAGTGAGTACCTACCCCTAAAATTTTCATCTTTTAAAGCCTACTTATTTTATTGTTAAAATTTTACCAACTTGTTGTCACTTCACAAAACTTCAGTTTCTCATGGATCATAAACTGGCTCTAGGTAGTAACATACCAACCACAAATGATAGTGAAACGTTTTCAGTTTTCCATTTATGTGAAGTTTAAGAAGGCCGCTTTTGCGTATGAATAATCATACGCTGGGCATTAATGGGTTAAGCTGTGTAGACTGTGCTGTTTCCGGAAAATAAACATAAAAGTCTATGCAAATCAGGTGAGCTGTTATGCTGTACACTGTACAGTATTTACGTTTCTTTTGAGAAAGATCTACTGTGCAGTGTGTGTTGTTATTTGCAGGTTATTGGTATTCTTCATGCTTGTATGTACGTAATTTACGGCAATAAGTGCATATCAATTCAGCCATAACCAATATTTTAATATAAGCATATAACAGTGCTGCCAGATTTTGCAGATTTTCATTCAAGTTTAAACCATGATGAAGCAAATTTAGCAGATTTCCCTGTTTAAAAACAGTTAAGTCAAGGTGTAAATGTAACAGATTTTGATATACATGTATACCAGAACAGCCATATTTGGTAGATTTTCTTTTTGTAGTAGATAGTTTGTGGAATTATGACATGTCTAATGTTTGGTTTCAAGAATCAGGTGACTGGAAACCACGGCATGATTGCGCATGTGTGTTTTCGTGAACTGTGATTTATTGTTTCCGGTGTCAAGCGAAATTTCTGACCTGTTACTGTTTGTCAGTTATTTTGCTTGTCAGAATGAGAAAATAAAGTTCTGAAATTACGTTTTTGATGTGTGCTGTGTAAATTAAAAAATTTTGGTTAGATGTCATGTACCCACAACAAGCTATAGTACGAGAATAACTTCAACCACTGAAAAATTTGGGCTTAGTGTTAGACCTCAATTACTTTTCTTTTTCTCGCCCTAACCCAAACCCCAACCCGACACACTTACCTACACACGAATCCCTCAGCCCTAATCATCAATTTTCTCAGCGTATTTGATAAATGGAATATTACTCTGTGCATGAGTACAAGGCGTGAAGTCAGAAATTTCGCAAGTCAGAAATTTCGTTTGACACCGGCATTCCTAGGTAGCCTATTCTCTATTGAGCATTTTCAAGCAAAAGTAAATGGTAACATATTTTGTCCTAACTCTGGCAAAATCGGTGCCCTGTAAAAGACGGAGCTCCGTAAACAGCGGAGCTTGGTTGCGGATGTTTGATGACGTAACCGGAATCGCTAAAACCGATATTTTGCGTTGAGCAATGAGAAGTAAACGGTAGTAAAAATAATTTTACTGCAAAAGGTGATATTACACTACGGTAAAGAAATCTATTCTGAAGTTTAATAATTTTTGGTTATCTGAGTTTCACAACGGTTCCCGGACAAAGAAATAGGTTTCAACAGTTCTGAATGTATAAAATTTTTAAACATCGCAAACATCCATGCATTAGATGTTAGGGGGAAGCGCATATTAATTTTCAATAATAAAATATTTTTCCTCTGCTTTTTTCCGTTTATTCCTTTTCCAACGCGACTTTTTTCCACTCCGGTTACGTCATCAAACCTACGCAACCAAGCTCCGCTATTTACGGCGCTCCACCTTTTACAAGGCACTCAAAATCGTGTATATTAAAGGGTGAAAAAGGAGTAAGAGGGTTTCTAGTTTAATTCTGTTTGTTTTTCTAAAATACAATAGTTGTTTGTTGCTTTATACGCTATAATTAGCGCCTTGTTCACGAGCACCGCTGTGTTTTTGCCAAGTTACTCATCTGGCAATTTCAAAACCAACAGCATCCAGCCTGTTTCAGCTCGTTTGGCATTTTTTGAAGCGATTTGGCATTTTTTTACAAGTGGTTTGGCATTTTTTGTTCACTTGGACCTGGCAACCCTGGTATATACATCTTGTTTGTGCTCATGCTATCTCTTTAATAAGACGGTTAAATGTTTGAGGTCCGATGAGTTTTCCACTGAATCGAATTCTACTTATGCTGCTAAGGAGTGGCCACACTGGAAGTGTACTTTAGAAAGCTATTTACGTGTACAATGGACATAGATATGATTTTTGTGAAGAGTTCACGGCGTGACACATCGCGGAAAATTGCGTAGCTACGAAATTTGTGAAGCCCTGAATCTCGAGCCAGTTCTCCTCCGAATCGAAAGATCTCAGCTTCGATTGTTCGGCCAAATGACCAGAATTTCCCAAAGAAAGTTGGCGCAGTCCCTCTTGGCATATTCACATTCTCCCCCTTCATCAGAAAGTGATGATCAAAATTAATCATCTTCGCCTATTCTCCAAGTCTAATTCCTTGCCTCACCGCACTCACGTTACTATCTACAAAACAAATAGTTTGGCGGTTTTTGACTACGGGATCATTATTTACGACAACTGCTTCGATGGTGGCAAAAATCTGCTAGATAAAGCGCAACTCTTGGCCGCTAAAACAACATTAGGCTGCCTAAAAAGTGCATCCCTACAAATGTACTACTTGATCTAAACTTATACCACCGTAGAGAAATATCTATTATTCGCTACGTTTCCAAAGTAATTTTTGATAAGGTACCTGGCTATTTTCATGTGAGTTTCTTTATATCGTTCAGAGAGTTTGTTTACGTTTTTCACCACAATCTAAACTTTCAGATCCCACTTTTAAGAAATCTCTGGCCTTCAACTTTTTTCTTTGTAAGGCCTTTGGTTTATGGAATTCTCTCCCACTTGAAATTTATTTTCGTCCCAGCCACGCTACCTTCATGAATCGTTTAAAATCCTATTACCGTACCATGTTCCAAAACATAGCACCCTCCATCTTTTGGGAGTTTATCCTCGTTTGACATCCGTACTTTGTATGCTTCGCTTTATCCAATGTCCATTGAACATCAACAAAATATCTTATCGTATCTGCGTTTGCGGTGATATCGAAACTGAGCTTCACCTTTTCTTTCACTGTAAATTTCATGATGCCGCATGCGCGATACTCTGTAACAAGGTCTGTAATATTCTTACCAGTAACAAATTAGTTGAACACTGATAGTTTGAGTAAGGTTGAGTTGCTTCGTGTATTCCTATTTGGTATGTCTGATGCGCCAATACAAATCTCGGGGGCTGCCTTTTGCGCCGTAGATGAGTTCCTCAAACCTTGCGATAGATTTTGACTGCATCCTTGTAACATCATGCATCATTTATGTGTGATTCGTGCTTTCTTGTTACATTTTGTTTGTATCAGCTCATCGTGACACGACAGGATTGCATAAATCAGCCTAAAGCCTGTCGCAAAATTGTCGCTAAATGAATAAATAAATAAATAAATAAATAAATAAATAAACAAATAAAAGTGGCAAGTCCAGTCCTACTGGCTACATCCCCTAGAAAGCGACTCAGAGGTCGACCTAGGGGACCAGGTGGCATGTTTACATATCTGATCTTGCTTAGTCACATCTTGGTTTGGAGCCAGAAAAACTATCTGAGATTTTTGATAACCGTAAGATATTTCGATTCCTATTGCTACTGTCCCCGCAAGCTGGAACCTTTCCCAGTGGAACGTGGGTACCAAATTTATGATTTAATCAATACGTTGAGGCATATGGCTGAGACTTCACACAAAACAAATAGTTCTGGTCAAGCGCTTCACGTGGACACTCATACATTTTGTCCATGTGGTAATTGTGGGTGTTTGCGTGTAAGTGCGCCTCGTCAAAGAGATAGTACGTGGCGCACATAATATCGTGCTGTTTGAAAGTTTTGCTACCTTTGTGATACATTTCACTGAACGCTAAATTTTGAAAGATGCGCAGATCTGCAATGGACCTCTGTATTACTGTGGCACTAAATAATTTCGGGATACGATTACTACAATGTTACTCAATTATCAAGCAAAGAAATTGCCTATTTTCCACATCAAATTAGCTTGATGTAGTATTTGATTTGGATAAAATATTCCACAGGATGTTACAGTAAAAGTAGCAAGGTGTCCCTGAAATTTGGCAGTTTCTGGAGGTTTCAGTAAAGCGAAAGAAGGTGATGTCTGCACTTGCAACTTGCCAGCGTTCGCATTTAGAAACACATATTGACATAAGTTTGACAATGGGGAAAAGAATATCTATATAACTCTAAGCAGACTGGAACTACAAAGAACAATGATACTAAGATGCAGATAAAAACATGAAATGTTCGGGCACGTTTTTAGCAGGAGTGACGAATGATGAGGAGACATTTCTCAGGCTAGAATGCTGACCCACAAAGTGCATGGTGAAATATCGCTTTCGCAGCTATACCAGGTGATATCACAAAGAGTGAAACAGCATTTGTTTTTCTTTGGGTTTCTATGAACTGAGCAGCCTAATAGTTTTGTTAAAGTAAAGAGAACACAGATAAATTATTTACTTGAGTAATTGTTCATGTGTTTTAGAAATAATACGTCAAATGCCTGAGTTTTACCTTTTTACGTTGAAATCGTGTCGAACGTGTTGAAAATAGCTGTGTGAACATTTTGATACATTTTCAAAATTGAATTATTTCTTCTTTTGGGTGTCTTTCTTGCAACAGGGCATGTAAATGGTTAGTGAATAATCTTCAAATTATGCAAAACTAATTCTATGCCACCATAACCAACAATTAAATGCACTTTAAAAGCAATGCTTCTGTGAAAAATGTTGGCCTTTAAAAGCCTTCAATTATTTTTGATATTTCCAGGGCCTTATGTCAATACAAAACTCAAAAATAAGGTATTTAAATATAGTTTACTTTGATGAGTGAAAAGCTGTGAATTTACGATACAGTTAATTGTGAATAGTAAAATGTTTTTGATATGTTCATATATGATCTATCTCATTTGGATAGGATTCGACTGCATTAGGATGTTTTCTTGTAAAAAGAGTTATAATTCTTGCTGCAAACTCGTCTAGACCGCAAATATTGTTCTGAAGGTATTTCATATAAATACGTTAATTTGCATGGCTTGCAATCTTCTGTGTTCTTGAATATGAAAACTTTGAAACATAAAATTCACTTGCTTAATAAAAAAATAGTTTGCCGTGCAAACGTTTTCTTCTTTTTGATAGGTAAATGAATTTCAACCTATAATAAACTTCTATATAGGTGCTATATAGAAGTTTCGAAACATTTCGTCTAATATTTATGTCTTCACCATTACAGTAAAGTGATGGACTTGAACCTAGAACAATTAAGCAAAGAGTGCTATATCAAGTATAGGTGACGCAGATAGGATGTTTTGAAGAGTTGACGGCAAAAGTACGTCGGTGTGAAATTCGCAAAGCCCTCTTCTCCTCCGAATGGAGAGATCTCAGCTGTAATGTTTCGGTCAAGGGACCAGAATGCCCCGGGAAGATTGGTGAGGCAAACCTATGGGAAAGTGTTTGTGATTTGGTGTGATTTACAGTATGTTACACGACCCTTAGCATGGTTACCTTCCCGGACTATTTTACATGGTATCTTGATTACGTGAGTGCCTCTCGTTTGTTCTGCAAAGCAGTACGTTAAATCCGTTCGCATATGCTGGTGGCAGGAGGTGACCTGTCTACTCAGAGAATTGTGACGTTGGTTTTTGTGTACATTAGTCAACATTCTGTAATTTTACTTTTCAGTGTTCACTTGACTTATAAGACTGTTTAAACATTCAACAGCCTTAATATTCAAGTCCCTGGATATTAGCAGTTGTTTTATTCAAAAAGCGACCCAGAGGTAGACCAAGGACCAGGTGGTGCGATTACGTCTGTGCACTTGCTTGGCCCCAAGAAATAAAAGCGGGTTTGAAAATGAATGCGTTGAAGACTTTGACAAGATTGGCCTAATGCATGAAAACATTACCAACATGCACCGCAGTAAAAATAAACAGTTATATATAAATACGGGGGATCTAATGAACAATGGTACAGCGTTATTTATCAGGCTAAAAGACTCAGAATTACGTGAAAGTAACCGGTGTTCCATCATCCCATTCAAATGTTCCATCGTTATCCAAGTCTTGCAAGGCAATCCAAAACGTGGACCTCAGGCTGTCCAGAAATGCCTTAACATAAAATAATCCAGAATTAAATTTTTTTCCCCTGAAAGGAGGATCTGCAGTGCATTTTACTGATTTGTTTTCCGCCGGAATTTATGTCATGAGTTTGTCCAGAGCTATATGAAACGAATTCGATTCAATTTGTTGAAGCGTGTGGTACATGCAGTTAAAACAAACCAAAAAGAACAAGGAACTATATTTGATGTGCTTCAATCTACAGCAGTGCTCTTCAACCTTTTTGTCATTGTGGAGCCGCTGATATACTTTCGCGTTTGTCATGGGCCCCCGTTAACAAAAATTAAAAAAAAATGAATTACTCGTTAGAAAATCAAATATTTCGTGATTAGACACTTCAACAAATAAATATTATTACAGATATTACAAAGCAAGAAATTTTTTACTGACTGGGTTGTTCTTGCATTTTTGGAGTGTAGCTACTATACATTCAGAATTTGGTCATCCGGCAAAAAGAACACGTATCGCAAATATGCGTCGTCCCATTTTCTAACTTTGTCAATTGAATTTCATTTGGTCTGCTCGGATTAGGTGCCTCTTTTACATTTGGACTACATTGCTCATTACCGTCCATACCTTCCCTGTTGTTATTGCTTCGCTTCACATGAGAAGATTAGCTATTTTGTTTCATCTGGCTTGGCTAAATAGTAAAAAGTTGGGGGTCACATTGTTTATACTTTACTACCACAAAAGTTGAACAGCAGCTCTAGTCTGAAACTCAGTCTGCTCTCTCCTAGGTTCATTGAGTCTGACTTAGGTTCAGTCTACTCTCTCCTCAGTCTACTCCAGGACTCTCACAAAAGCAACTCCAAAAGTCCCTAGAACAGTGCCAACAAATCTCTAAAAATCCCTAAATCTGTGATGGTGCAGCACATAGGCTTAGGAGCAGGCAAATTTTCAGGGAACGAAGGATTTTTGCCTGGATTCTCCGAAACTTGCCCGAAAAAAACTCCATCAAAAAAGTGACCTCAAAAAAAGCTCTTCATATTATTTTGAGCGATTTTTGCTCAGATTTTCTGGGATTTTGTGAAGGTTTTCAGATATTTTGCCCAGATTTCCAGGGATTTTCCCCGGATTTTAAGGGATTTTGCCCGGAATTTCCACAAATCAAAACTTTTGGTGATGCGCTTGCACCACCTGCACTCCCGCCTCCTACACCAGTAGTGGCGCATAAAATCGGAGTGCTATGATAAATGTTAAAAACAGAACCAAATATGATTTCCAAAATAAATTGAAATAGTTCATTTTACACATTTTCATACTATTCCGAAAAATCCCGACAAAAGGGTCAAAAGTCCCAATCTAGGGACAAAATCCCTAAAAGTGAGAGCAATGGTCTACTGTGAACTGTACATCGGCAACATCGTATAACTGTGATGCAACAATGACGTTCTTCTTAATTGCACAACAATAAATTACAAATGACGCAACAACTATCAATATTTCTTGTTCCGCAATCTGTACTCAACCACCTGTACAACTAACTGGCCTACTTGGAGCCTGATTGCTGCATGGTGATCTAAAAAAATTCATAATGATGCATCAACTTACTGAAGCAATAAATCATTTCTCCTCAAAAACGTGGAACCCTCACGGAACCCCACCTAATATTTTGTGGAACCCTAGGTTCCGCGGAACCCCTGTTGACGAGCACTGATCTACAGCATATCTGATCTTCTTCAATGTGTAGCATTGAACAACAATATCTATTTTCTGTTAAGAAAGTGCAATGCAAGGGTTTGACTAGAGACGATACCTGTTTCAAATCACACTGTGAGTTCTGGAGCAATTTTAAAGTAATTCTGTTAGCGATAAAACCAAATTTGCTGTTTGTATGCTTTTATTACTTCAATTTTAGATTTTTACGCTTTGTTTGAAGGTTTCCAAAGACTTTCTCTAATTTTTTGAAAGTAATTTCTCTTAATCACCATTTCAAAATTGGGTTTTTGTTATTTTAGTGTTCACGTTCAGAAAAATGTGTTTCCGTGTTTTGTAAGAAGCATAACAAAAATATAAATTTAGCCACAATTTTCAAATGATGCGTATAAACGCACGAAAACTCTTCAGCGTTTTTCATACAGACTGACGGTTAGTCGTCATCCCACTGTGTGTAGATTACGTACCTCATACAGAACACGTGTGTAACATAATCCTGAAAGTATTTCGTTATTCTTTTTAAATATTATAGCTGCAAACTGGAGTAAAAATGATTGCCAGCCTGTCTTCTACAATAGAAAATTGCGATTTTCTAATTGCTGTTAAGCTATTCTAGGAATTTTGAAATTGTGATGTTATGTGATAGCTTGGAGTCTAAGGAGAAATTTTTCCTGGAAAGATTCATAACATTTTTTCGTGTTCAAATTTTTGCAAAGAGGTTTAATTTTAATGATATTCGCTATTAATTAGGAAACTTTTTTAAATATACCACTCATATGTGAAAACATACTATTCAAGGACGAAGCAAAACATAGCAAGATTCAAAAAGTGCAAACCCCGTGTTACTGAGTAAATTAAATGACCACGCACGGAGAGATGAATGATGTACTGTTTTTGTAAAAAGACCTGCAAAAATGTATATCCGCTTTGATGCAAATCCTGATTAGAAATTTGAAGTTTATTTTTTTGGGACGAGAGACGGCAAGATTAGCGAATCAAGCCCAACAAGCAACCAAATAAAAAACACAACACGTAAACAAAAAAACAAAAAGCACATAAGCAGTGGCACATCAACCGGCGGTCCACGGTATATTCGTAACTGCTGTCTGATGTTAGAACGCCGGTATGGTTTTCGCGCTGGCGCTTGTGTGGGCAAGGCGTTGTTTTTAAAAGGCTCTGGATGGAAAACCTTGCACGATAGAAACCCAAATTCTGGACACAAACGTTAGTCATACTGTGTAGTTTATGAAAATCGAAATCAAATAATTTTTCCGTTTCTTTTGGAGAGAAAAAACACCCGAAAACAAGGTTGGATTGCCTGTTTTTTTACTTTGAAAGTTTATTGCGCCTACTCCAGCAATGGGAAAAATGTACACATCACAGAAACGGTTGCTATAGCTGTTACAAAGCATCCTGCCAAGTCTGGAATTAAAAATTTCTAGAGAAGAAAAGTTATGACAGTTTTCATATCACCTGGTCCTAGACAGCATTTCTGCTTTTCGACTCCGTCCGAAAACGCACACGCGTTCAGCTGTGCTTTGCCGATCGCTAAATAACTCAGTTTGGTTTCGATTTGACTGAAATGTACAGCACTATTTCTTTTCAATACGTAAAACCTTAGTAGATATTTTCGTTGCACTAACTGAACTCCGAAAAAGAATTATTACACACCTTGTACCACAAAAAAACACGCAAAATTTTATTTTCGCATGAAGAAGCCACACAAAATTTTCTTTGCACAAAAAAAAATAACGCAAAAATTTACTTGCACGTGGCCTGAGCATTTGACAATTGCCAGCTCTTGGATGCTGAAATGCAACGCTTCTGCTGTTGTTGTTGTTGCAGAAAAAATGTGAATGTCACTGAACATGCTGTGATTACCTTGTAGCGGGCGCATGTCAAGATTGTAGTGCATGTAACGAGAGGAAAAAATTTCCAACATTTTTATCAGCTGGTCGTAAATATGGTTTGAGATTTGTGAAAAAGTTATGCACGCACGTTCAGGTGCTTGGCGTTGTTGCGATGGTAAAGGACGAGCGGCAAGGGTGCAATGTGAGCTATTGTTGGCAGCAACTTTTATTGTCCTCTGTTAAACTCTAAGTCTGCATTGATATGTATTGTTGGGAAGCAGCAAAAAGATCCCAAGCCGCGATCACTGAATTTCTGCTTTTTCACAAATCAACGGGTGTTATTCTTCGCGATGCCCTTCCTGCCTCACAAAGGCTTTGCGCTAACGGGCCGTTTGAAGACTGCCAAGTGCCAATATTTGTGAAGCAGGGCTAATTGCCAAGGGCGAATGTTTGTGAAGCAGCCGAACAGGCGGCTCCAGCAGTTGCTTGCTGTTGAAAATAAAACAATTTTGCAGCAGCTAAACCGTCAACTCTCTACATGATGTTCCAACTCACACCAATTTTTTATCCATATCACACTGGCATGCGTTCACAAATGCTTTACACTAAAGGGTAATTTGAAATCTGCCAAGAACGAATGCTTGTGAAACAGCGTCGAAAAGACGGCTGAAGCATTTACTTACTGCCGAAGAAAATATTTATGCTCAAGGAAAAATCGTCAAATCTCGACATGATATGTTCTAACTCCGTAAAAAAGTTGTAGAGTAATTATTTATGCCCTCTGCATTGGCATGCGTTCACAAATGCTTTACACAAACGCCAAACGGGTCATTTGAAATCTGCCAAGAGCGAATGTTTGTGAAGCAGCGTCGAAAACACGGCTGAAGCATTTACTTGCTGACGAAAAAAAATATTTATGCTCAAGCAAAAATCATCAAATCTCTACATGATAGCTTTTAACTCAGTAAGAAAATTTCTAAGTGATTGTTTATCCACATCACGTTAGAAACCGCTCCTAATGAAACGCAATGTGACGAGGCAATCAACCACATGGTTACAGCAGGCTGATCTTATTACAGGCCGATCTTATTTCGGGTTATAGCAGGTCGATCTTATTTCGGGTTACAGCAGGCCGATCTTAGGCCGGTCTTATGCCGATCTTATTTCGGGTTACAGCAGGCCGATCTTAGGACGATCTTATTCCGATCTCATTTCGGGTTACAGCAGGCCGATCTTATTTCCGCACTCGGCGAAACGCGTGCGTGACTGCAGGCAAAACCACCATGGCTGCAGGCAAAATAAACTACCGTTTTATTGCCGAAAATGTCGTCGAAATAGGCAACAACAAGTTTTGTTTTTTCATTGGGATGTCAAGTAGTCATCATCCTTCTCAAAAACTTTAACTTCCGGATACGCGTTATTGGTACATGTATTGCAAGTAAATAGAATAACAAAACATCCTAATTCATTAAGCATTTCCGCTTGTATTGAAGTCATAACACTTTTCGTGTTGATTGTGTGTGGTGTTATGAGCATTTTTACAACTTGCATTATTAAAAGATTCCTTTTGCTCTTCATCTGCCACCAAATTTTTTGTGAGGCGTAAATTCTTTTAAAAGAAACAATTTCACATCATAGGTTTTGTAATCTTTCCAGAAATTACATGCTTTTTTCCAAATGAAACTTTAATTTTTACTTTTTCATCAGCAGTTTAAATGCAAACACAAACATTGTTATAAAGATCAGCAAAATTGGAAACCGTTAACATCAGATGCTAATATCATCTGGTCCACAAAATGCATCCAAAATCATAAATCACTCTCAGTGTAGGGTGTTTTTCCCGAATAAATAGGCTAGATGCCGGCCAGATACCCAAACAAGGGCTTCAACTGTTAAATCAGCTGTATCCCTTCATAGTTTTCTTACGCAATTGTACACGATGTCAAAACAAATACAATGCAGCCATTTTAGAGCAGATGTCAAATTCATATATGTACGAAGTTGCAGCATCTATTCCGAAAGCACCAAGTCTATGAAAATCAGGCCCGTAACAAGGGTGGGCAGGTTGCGCAGGTGGGACCCCCTGCAATATTTTTCGCCTCCTCTGGAAAAATGTGTTAGATATAGTTCAAAACTGTTCGACATATTTATTAAAAAATTGGCCTCTTTCAGAAAACTCTTCTCCTCCTCTGGTGTCCCAAGCTGGTTACGGGCTTGATGGTGATATGTTGGTAGGTAGAGAAAGTGATAGTAACGGAACTTTTAGCAGAAAATGATGTGATGTTTTAGCTCTGTGATGTTTCTTAAATATAGATCCGTCACCCTGTGTTACTAAATTGCAATGCAATGCGTTACTTTATCAATATGCTTAAATGTTTCGGAAGTATCTTGTTTTTAAGTAAATTATGAAGTGGGTAACTCCACAGTTTTTTTAGTTTCCAGTGTTTTCGCACGACAAGTAAACGTGTAAAATATTTCGCAGTAATCTTTCAAAACATTGAACGGTCACACATCTATGGAAGCAGAAAATAAGCTATATGTCTTCACGGCGTAGTTATTCCTTGTTCAAGGTTAGACCATGCAAGATTTTGAAAATTTGCAAATAAAAGAAAAACAAGCGAACGGCTCTTCGCTAAGATATATAAATCTGTTTTAAACATATATTCAGCTTCAGCTTCGGATCCTTGAATAAGTCGGATGCAAAACCAAACGTTTTGAGACAATACATTTAACAGTTTTGGAACAGCTCAAACAGTACTTACGTTTTCCTCAGAGGTTTCAATAACAGCAAGACGACCTCCCATGGAAGAGCATGTTGAATTTGCTTTGTACCAGTTGGCTTCGATGTCTCTTCTCCACGTAAGTGTGAAATAACAACTTCTTTTGAACTGTGGCCAATTGTCAGGACAATCCAGAACAACACCTACAACGAAGGGTCATAATTTGCATTGAAATCAAGCTGAAATCACGGCACATATAAAACAATTGCAAAGAAGGCAAACAATTTAGATTTAGTGGTAGAGATATCTATCGCTAAAATATAGTTCAGCGTTTGGCAATCGGCGGTTGAAACAGATCAGTTGGAAACATACACTTTCAAATGCGCTTGTTTAAAGATTTTTTTCAGTACAGCAGTTTAACAATCATCAATACAGAAGTTGGAACAAACTTGCAGCAAACTTCAAAAAAGCAGCGTCATGAGAGCGTATAGGCAATTAGCGCAGTACAGAAAAAGGACCGAAGGGCTCATTCAGTAAAGTTGAGCATGCATGTCGACTTTTTAATCTTTTAAAACAGAGATTTTGCGGTTAACTTTCGACTGAATTTGATATTATCTACTTTGTTGAACGTTTCTTTTCTAGGTTTGCACTAAGCCATAAGAGTACATGAATATTTTAATCTGAAATTAATAATTTGGTAAGTCTGCTGAAATTACAGCTACAGAAATTTGCTACCGGGTTTTCAACCTCTAGGGCCGTTGAGAAGGTCTTTCACACACTTTAATATATTTTCATTCGATGAAAGTTAAGTAAAAAAAACTATGACATTCTAGAAAACCAACTTGAACACTTTTCCGTTATTTGTCCCGTAGACGGAAGATGAACAAATGAGCAAATCACGACCATCCAAATCCCTGCAAAGGTCAAAATATTAAAAATTTGACATCTTCTGCAGGAAAAAAAAACAACATATAACGTTTACAAAACTTGTTTGAAATGTGTTATCAAATGTCAATCAAAAGTCAATTTTCTTTTGACTTTTTGATTTTATTCAAAAGACGCAGAAGCTTCCAATCCGGAAAATAGGATAGTTCCTTCATGGCCAGGGTTGCGAAGTCGGAGGTAAAATGTCCGACTCCGCCCCCCGACTCCGACCTTTCCAAAATTTCTGACTCCCACTCCCGACTCCGACTCCTTAAAATAAAGGAATGAAATTTGGCTGTTAGAATCAATGGATATCGTGGTGCACAGCAAAGTTATCTGTGTCAACATAAGTTTCAAAAGAAATTGTATCATTTCAACAGGAAATCCCAATTTGGGTGTGTGATGTAAAAATGATCTAATTGTACATCTGGAGTCGGACAAAAAAGTCGATTCCGACTCCCAGTGTTGTTAGGAGTCTGACACAGACTCAATCCAAAAAAACGGCCCTTAGGACTCTGACTTCGCAATCCTGTTCTTACCGAAAGATTCCTGAAGCTGTCTGTAGATTGAAATGTTTGACAGATTAAAGTTTCAAACGAAACCCAAACATTTACGTACTTAAAACGTTTAATAGTGGATCTTTTAGCCACCTGGTTGCATCAACCGTTTTCAAGGTTTTCATGTAGGGGTACAGACATTTATCACGCGTCATTTCATCACGCGACACTCAATCACAGATATTTCATCACTAGATTGTTAATCACGCAGACAATTAAACACCCAGACATTTAATCCCTTCGACTCTTTATCATTAGACATATCAACACGCACATTTCTACACAATACATATTTTTTCAATTATACAGAATGCATTTCGAACTCGCTCGTGGCATAAATCCTGCCGCCATTTACTCCCTTGTACACAGGGGCGTAACGAGAGGAGGAAAGGAGGCACATTTCCCTGGGTGCCGAACCACTAGGGGGGTTCGAAATATCCAACGATGCCACAAGCACCATTTTTAATGCAGTGCATTTGCTTCCGAAAGACTAATATTCGAACATGGGGGCGCCAAACTTGCTTCTTGCCGTGGGCGCCATCTGACCTTGTTATGCTGTTGCTTGGACAGAATAAGATTCAAGTTTTGTATGACCGCATGTGGAACGAAGCAAAAAGGATGATTATTTTGGCTTCTCCTGAGACAATACTGCTAGATTTTGAGAGTGCAGCTAAAAATACTTTCAGATCAGCATTTCTAAATGCAAAAGTTACGGGTTGCTATTTTCATTTGACACAAAGTGTTATGCGAAAAGTTTACGAAATTGCTGTGAAAGAAGACTACGAAGAGAATAACAGTTTAAGATTGGCTCTTCGCTGCTTACTTGCTTTAGCTATGGTTACTTCATAGCACGTTACTGAAGTTTTTTGATACTAGCTGACGACACGCCAGGCCATAAAAAGATGGCAGAGCTTGTAGCGTATTTCAAACATAACTACATTCGAGATCGGCGACAGCCAGGACACAGTGAACGCTATGATTCCGTCATCTTTCCAGTAGAAAGATCGAATCATTTCGAAACTGCGTCTGAAGGGATTGCAAGAACAATGCACTTTATCGAAGGTTGGCATTGCGGAATACAGGCGTTTTGTGAACGTCATCACCCTACATTATGGACTTTTATGAAAGGACTTGAAAAAGGTATGCAGACACAACTAATACCAATTTAACAAACTATCCAGTGATTAAATGTCAGTGATTTATTGCAACGTGACTAAATGTCACTACCTCGGATAAGTGATTAATTGTCGCGTGATGAAATGATGCGTGATTAAAAGTCACAAAATCTTTCATTCAAGTAATGTAGTGTTTTTGTTTGCACGTTGCGATGCAGATATTGCACTTTTAGTCTCCTGTACTCATCCTTAATGTTTTTAGTAGATCGTCAGGATGACAAAACAAATTAGCTTGATATTCCCCAAAAAGATCAGCTTGATGCTGGTAAAGGCGCGCAACCAGGGGAGGCATTTGTAGCATTTGCCCCACCCCCGAAATTTTTAAAACATTGCATATAAATTTTGACGTTTATGCAGAAACTTTGAAAGAATAAAGGTGAAATTATATATTCATATTCTAATCATTTTAAAGAAAAGTCTTCTTTGAATTTTTCTTTGTACTACTGGTTAAATATCTCCTTACAAGGTTTATCTGGAGACAGGCCATCTGATCAAAAATTTTCGTAAATGATTGGTATTTTAACCAAAAATATGCTAAAATTGTCAAAATGTTGGAGATAGTTAAAATGTTGGTATTTCTAAGGCTATATTCATCCTTTTGTTAGTGCACAACTTTTTTCTGAGACAGGCTTCAATTTGGCCTCATGAAACTTTATAACATTAGAGGACTGTGGAACCGTGCAAACTGCAGAAACTTTTACCGTGATAACAGAAATCTTGACTTGGTGGTTGAGTTTGTGGTCACGTCAAACCGTTTGTTCTTCTAGGACCTTTTGATTAATTATTTTTGTTGAGGCCAAAACGGCTCACAATATTAACTGAGTTCATTTCTTTAAACAAAACGTTGTTTAGTTGCATTTTCAGTTCAAAATCTGATCGTTTTTAACTAAATTTACCGTGAGGACTATTTCACTTTTCAGTGTCCCTGGGTTGTTACCAGTACCACGGCTTGGGAAAAAGGGTTTAGTAAAGTATTATTTGAGTGCTAGTCATTGTTGAACGCACCAACCTACTATACCACTTTGGCTCCAAATGACACTTTACCTGACCCTAACTTTTGCAACCAGTGCAACGTGCAAGCCATGAAAACCCATGGCCTTAAACTTGCTTCTAAAAACTTTCCCACAACTCGTGGATGCCAGAAAAGACGTTTGCCCTAAACACACCTGATCCGTTATGCGCCAAAGACACAAGGCAGCTTATCCCTCTTTCCCTAAATGGAAACATTCAAAGATCCCATCACCCTTGACCTAGTCTATCCCTCAAGTTTGGATCTTCATTTGTGATAGAAATTCAAACACATGCTAGACGAATAGGGCTAGAACGAATTTGTTAAAACAAGACGAAAAGTTAGGCAGGTTACTAGTGCCCTAGACATCTGCAACACTAAAGCCATGACTGCACTAGATGAGTACGGACAAAATTTTAAAATCCGGGTTTCGGGTAGCTGAGAAAAAACGTGAAAACCCGATTTTTTTCAGGTTTTGAAATGAATGCGATTTTGAGGGATAAAAGCTCAACATCATTTAGATCAGGGGTCTCAAACTCAAATTGCTCCGTGGGCCAAATTAGGACCTACAAAGTGACCCAAGGGCCGCATTATGATGCTGTGATGCAACAATGGCGGTACCTCAAACTTACAAGAAACAACTTTTACGCAAAAGGTATCGTGAGTTACAGGCAAATCATTTCTAGCCGTCTCTACGTTTGTTTAAAAGTCTCAACGTTCGTTTAAAAGGAGGTTGTTCACTCGCCGGCGAAGCACTTTTAATCACCGGTAAATAAATTAATACGTTCGGTGTTGTTTGTATGAAATTTCCCAAACGCATCGCGGACCGCACAAAATGCCGTCGTGGGCCACGTGTTGTGATCCCCGATTTAGATAGAGCTACTGTTGATCACTCCGCAGTTTATTAGCGAATTATTAATTAAGTTAAGCACAGTGTTATAATGATGTTTGAAATACTGACGCATGACAATCAAAGCATACGCTCATCATTCACTGAGTTTCTGAGTTTTGTGACAAATAATACTGTGACTGAAGAATACCTCTCTGGCTCCACTGATGTGGGTTTGTTTGTAATTAAGGCATGGTGCAGTTTTTCAAGGTTATTTGACCTCTTCTTTGTAGCCTCAGAAAGACTCATTTCCTTTATCACAATTTGTGATCGGATCTCTTCTTGTGCTGGGATAATGTTGTGGTCTTCACTCTCAAGGAATATTTGGATTCTGTGCTTTGATTTCAAATGGTTGATTAAACTTTCAGTGCTTGAAGCACCTCCTTTTGCATAGCGGAGCACAAATTGCACTTTGGTGTTTGTTGAGCCTCATTGTATAAGAAGTGGATATGAGTTTCTGGGTTTCTTTGATTACTAACTTCTTTAAACCGAATGCGTATAATTTAAGGATCCAGTAGTTGAAGCCGTTTCTAAAAGAAAGCCAAATATTTTGCAGAAAGTTATTGCAAACTGAAAAGGAATAAATCGATTCTGCAAAGAATCACAGCTTGTATATGAACTAGCACATAACAACTTGTAAATGAAATTATTAGTAACTACGGTGTAGCTTTGAAGAACTACCTCACATGGTTGTCATTTTTGTTTGGGTTATCGAAAAGTCTATACTTCGCGTAGACACCTATTCCGGATAAAATGATGTCACGTTCCGTCTAAATAGGTCAATTGAACGAAGTTATAAACGGACGAACAACGAACGTACGGTAGTCAGTGAGCAAAGCCCGCACACTCGCGCTACCAGTTACCAGCTGAAGTTTCAAACTTGTTAATTTGGCCGTTTCACGCGCCACTCTTCAGCTTAAGTGTTATCAGAATTACTAATATTTGAATGCAACAGCAATTTTTTTTTTTTTTTTTAATATCCGGGTTTACTGGCTGAAAAAAACGAGTTTCGAGTAGTAGAAAATAGCCAAAAATCGGGTTTCGGGTTCGGGTAAACCCGAATTGGACACACTAGAACGAGGTGTTTGTTTTAGACTACTAAGTTTTACCCTGTCGTTCGGTCAGCATCTTGATTAAAACTGAAAACTTCCCATTTTCGGAAATGTTGCGAAGGGAACTTTATCTGTGACCGTTTCCGAAAACATTGTACCACAGTTGAGTAAGCATGATGACGTCAGCGAATAAAATTTCATGAAAATTGCCCCCCCCCCGAAATGAAGAGCTGGTTGCGCCCCTGTGCTGGTGTACACATTTATTAGTTAAAAAGCACTGCACATTTCCATGGAAAAATTTATAAACACCACAGATTCATTTATATAGTTTTAATGACATTGCAGTGAACCTGTTAAGTTTTCTTTACAAAAACATTTAAACAATTAGAGATCACCAACAAAACCGAAATCTAGCTTTGCTCTACTGTTACGTTGCTTTTCAAACACTTAAGCATAGTCGGTTGAGTTAAATACAGGTTGTTTGGGTGGTATTCTTTACATTACTGTACCTGCATATACCAGTTTCATGGTGTTGCGGTTTGCATCTGCATGCGCCACGTTTGCCGGTAGGCAAAAAAAACAAAATCTAAAAATGGAGATTTTGCTTCATGTATTAAATGTGTCGGTTTGAACAGACAGAAGACATATACAAAGTGATAAAAGCCTGAAGGAACAATGTTTCATACGTTTTTGGTTAGGAAGTTCTTTCTTGCAACTTTGCGTCGTCCTTAAACATGGTACGTTTTTCGCACCCTGCTAACTGCAATAAAGTGTTTTTACTTCTGCACAACAACAATTTACATTGTTGTTGTGGAAGGGAAAGAACAATGTGTGCAGTGCGTGTTTCGGTCCAAAGAAAGTAATAATAAAATTAACCTCCGAAAAACAAGCAAAAAGGCGGATAAAGTTTTTGCAAAAATCTGAAAGTAATGTGTCACTTACCCCAGTATAAGTAATTGTAACTTACACCCATTTTCAGCAGAGAAGAACCCCAAAATGAAGGAAACCTGTCTGTTCTGGCAGTACGTACAACTTATTCAGCGAAACAGATATAGATAGTAATTGCAAAACCGGCACTACTCACAAACATAATGATCTAAAAATACAGAAAAACACCTGAATCTCCGAACTATTTGTTAAAGTAATATTATATTTGCTTTACTGCTTGTTTTACGTCTGCTCAAATTTCATGCGATGCAAAACATGATTTGGCGGCAACATATGAGCGCAGATAAATTCAATAAACCAAAGCTAGGAATATTCTGCAATATGATAGTTATTCTGTAAGTTCCGCAGTTCTAAAGCTGTAGATTAGAAATCTAGGCATTCGTTGTCCGATACAATTTTTGCTTGAATAGAAAAGAGACGGTTGATAAAAAATACCCAACATTCACAATATCATACAGGTAGACTCGCATTTTTCCGCAGTGAAATGACTTATTTCACATGCATTGCTCATGTAAGAGATTGCAGCTTTTCTGCACAAGGCAGAGTTCAAAAGACTTTTCTTTACAAAAGGAGCTTATTGACCCTGGATTACTAACCTTCAGTTTTAGTCACATCAACGCCGGGTGTGCATGACCCGGTTTCCAAAAATAAAAAAAATATACTTTCCTTCAGCTACAGTATATCACAAAAACTACACTGAAAATATAAGTCTCTGTAAGCAGTTTGAGCACTAACAAAGTTACTTTACTCTAATATGATACGATTTTTGATGAAAAGTAAGTAGACCAAATATAGCAAAGGTGTCATATATGCGTGAATTGAATTACTCGTAAAAAATGATGGGCATGAAGAACTTCTCCTTTTGAATACTGCTAACAAGACCGTAGAAGCATGCGCTGAGTGAGCTTCAGCTTTTTACAGCCACCTGGCGCATACCCCCTCTTAACCATAACGTCGGGTCAGCGTGATTTCGTCACCTCACACTAATGTCGGGTCAGCGTGACCCCAACTCGTGAGGAACTCGCTCCTTTGCAAAATCGAAAAGAGCGTGGATGACCGCAGGCGCACCTATTTGCAAGTCACACAAAAAAATGAAGCTGCTGAAAAGTTGAAAGCGCGCCGACGCGCGCTTACGTAGTTTCACGTGGATGACCTCACATGACCCGGGTAACCGTTACCCACGTTAGTATTCCAGGGTTTTCACAGAAAATAGGTTGTGTCTTAAAATGGAAATCCAGGTGACAATAAAGCAAAAACCAGTGACTTTAATGAAATCATTTCGAACTTTTCAAAAAATAACATATTCGATCATCACCAGAGATTGGCTAAATAAAGCGCCAAGTACCTTACACCACAGTGCACCCTGTTGGTGCGTATGCAAAGAGACTATCACAAAAGAATAATATAATCGATCAGTACTGCAACAATAACAATCGACATGAACGAGGAGCAACAATTGAGCAATCTCTGAAATAGGAAGTGAATCCACTGTGGCTGATTCAAACATTGCAAAAAGCAATGATGTTGAGCTGCAGTGAAAAATGTATTTTGTAACCAGATGCCTTGGATTCTTTTGTTAATTTACAGCTTGCAGTAATGGATTGATATCCTCACCCGTTTTTCTTATGTATACATTGTTTCCTTAGCACGTTGCGTGTTAAGGAAACCATGTATACATTAGCGTGTTAAAACGTTATATGACCTCACTAAAAAATGTTTTCCTGACGACGAATATATTTCTTCAAAAAATGCTGTTTTTTTGCTACTCAGTAAACAAACTTTAGCCTTGCGGCAAGCTTCTGAGGAATCTGCCTGCTTTCTGCTTTCATTCTTCTGCGACGATTAAAACTTGCTAGCGTATCTATTTTCCATAGTTAAAGGCCACAAAGATGGGGGCAAGCAAATCAGTCACAGTTTATTGACGGGGAAACTAGTTTCGCGTTTTCCAACGCATAATCAGTCCTGTAAATGTAAGACAAATCTTACAGGCGAAATGTTGGCACTTGAAAACAAGTAAAGAAAAACACACGAACTGTGGCTAGTTACAACGACATTACTAAACATTTTTCGAAGCTAAAAGGCTGACC
>Ga0210059_1001852_pt1 | contig 32409 bp, 30 predicted proteins | sample Ectturendosymbi2_FD_188042 | JGI IMG/M metagenome (GOLD analysis project Ga0210059, IMG submission 188042) | Ecteinascidia turbinata endosymbiont from Florida, USA - Sample 2 (SPAdes) (version 2) | ecosystem: Host-associated > Tunicates > Ascidians > Unclassified | place: Key West, Florida... | reverse complement strand
GTTGCTCACCCTGTAACATGCTTAAATTCTCAATCCACCTCCTTTCGTGCACCCACGCACTAATATCGATGCGCTTTTTCGACTTCGTCCGACGATTGTGTGCGTTTGCGACACTCCCACCGCGCGACCACGTTTCGTAGTCTTCAGTCGATCTTGCCAGCAAAACGTCACTCTCGCACTCTTCGCGGCTTGAACGATCTGTAAATCGTTGTTCAGTTTTACGAAGACTTGTTCGAGAAGCCGTTCCTTCAGCGCACTGGCGGTCATTGTCGAGCGAAGGCGAACGAACTGCTCGAAGACTCCTCCTGCTCGGAATACATGAAAAAGGTACAAACTGTACATGCTGCCACTTGGACGATTGCAAACAGCTGATTTTGTTGCCCATACCAGAGTTTCTCAACCCGGTCACTCGGTCCTCCTTGGAGGCCACGGAGCGGTTCTCCTTGGGGGCCACGGAGCGGTCCTCCTTGGGGGCCACGGAGCGGTCCTCCTTGGGGGCCACGGAGCGGTTCTCCTTGGGGGCCACGGAGCGGTTCTCCTTGGGGGCCACGGAGCGGTTCTCCTTGGGGGCCACGGAGCGGTTCTCCGGGGGGCACGAGCAGAGGCTTTTACTAAATAGCTCTATCGTGATATTGCAAAACCCAAGTGTAACAATATTATTAATTATACGCCAGTTGACGGGGGAAGGGGGCCACAAACCATGAAAGGTTGAGAACCACTGGCCTATACCAGGGGTGTGGAACCTGCGGCCCGTGTGAACATTTAATTTTTCAGAATTTTCATTACCCAAGTTAATGTAGAATACAAGATTTCGTCAAAATGAAACTCCATGATAAGTTGACACGTAGACAGTTAGCCAATACAATCTCTCTCGCTCCTTGACATGTCTTTCTTTCCTTATTATCCTTCGTAAGATAAAGGTAAAATTTTAAGATAAAATTAATTATTTCTTGCGGCCCGCTACTGATATTCAACCATTCATGCGGCCCGTGATAGTAAATAGGTTTCTCATTCCTGGCCTATACTGAAATGATGGCAAAGTGCTTCAAACCTAGGCGTAGCCTGAGTGTGGTGGCAGGGATTGGATTCATTCTTGTTGCTCAGTGTATGTAGTTTGATGATTGTCAAAGCAGCTTAAAATGATCTGCATTGAATTCTCTTTAAATCCCCAACAGTTTAACGGCAACCAGGCCAGACCCCCCGGAATCCTCCCCCTCTCCAAAGCTGTACCATTCTAATGGATTTCCTATTTGAGCCTAGCTGTGTGAAGATAATATTGTAAACAACTGCGGCACAATAAGCAAAGCCTGATCGTTAGTTTATGGCTGTGGACCGTAGCCATCCATTTAACATGTGGCTGATTTGCAGCCCTAGGTGATATGTTGTGCGATCCCTCCCGAGGCTGGAACTGCCACTATGGCGCTTTATTCCGGCATTTACATAATGTTTTGTTCGTTCTATCTGCAAAAGATGTCCGTGAAAGGATTTAGTTTTCTAAATAAAAGCGCGAAACGTAAATTTAAGAAGTACGATGTTGTTTTCGTAACTAACTACAGCTGTGGGATTAGGCCCCAGTTCTTTAAATCCTATTTTGAGTGATCAGAATTATATTAGTCAATGACTATACTGGCGTGCTTCCGCATATGTTGTTTCCCCTACATATCGGCTTGCGGAAGATTCTCAAGCGTTTTGATACAACGATGAAGGGGTTTCGAGTCATAAAAGTTCTCAGTAGAAGGCTTTAACTTTTCAAAAATATTTTGCCATGTCAACTTTAACGAGTCTGAGGTGTTATAGCTTATGTTGTAATCTGACCTTGTATCAGCCATAAATCGCCATCTGATATAAACAAGCCCTGAATCGTAAGATACGTTATCTTTTCATCACTCCCCGCTCCACCTTTGAAACCAGGTTCTCCACATCCTCACCGATGAAGAGATGCGATGCAGGAAGTTCCTGCACCAGAGCAGCTACAAGAAAGCGACCCTGGAATGCCAGCAGAGATTTATATTCGACCACGTCAGATTCCTTCAGGCCGGATGCAGGGACATGATCAGAAATGACAGACAGGACGGTGGGTTTGGAAGTTACAAGCTCGCTTAATTATTATCTCCGTACGACTGTAAAGGCTACTCATAGGAAACAGTTTTTCTCAATGTAGGAAGACTTAGTTTAACTTTATTTTAAACTGGAATGTGTTTTGTTTGTGACCAACCTGTTTAAGAATGTGATTCTTTCCTCACAGTTTGTGCTCTGTGAGGAGTTTGACGCGCCGTTTAAATGTTGACGGCGTTTTAATCGTACATCGCGCTTTGCTTGACGTGTATCGCGACTGCGAAGACGTCGTCTAATAGAACTTACACAGTTCTTGTAACATGGCTCTGCAACGTTCACGCAAACACTAACGTCCGCAGGCTCTTTGCAATTCTTAGCGAAAAGCCTTTCCCATGATAACAATTCAAAGAAGCAATAAAAGTCGACTGTCAAATCAATAACTTAAGCTCACCTGTCCTGAACGAACTGAATTTCGCTCCTGAAGTTACTGTTACCTCATTGCTGACATCAATTTCGCAATTGTTACGTCACTGGACATGAATCTTTTCAACCTCTTGGTGACTTACTTACACGTACATCGATTGGGTTTGACCAGATTTTTCTAAAATACTAAGATCTTGGTAGTAATTATGGATGCAAGCTTGCGACGCCCTTGCAATCTCAAAATGACGCATCAGGGCGTCGCAACCCCCCAGTTGGAACTTCGGGTGTAGGGCGTTGGTGAATCTGAGAGCATCTTGTGACGTCATGCGAACCCGAAAATTCGAGGTTAAGTTGAGAAGTTCAAGAAGGTTGTCAGTGATTTGACGAAGCCGGAAATTTTACGATTTCGCCGGCAACATTTTTACGATTCCAAACATGGACTTCCATCACGCACGGGGGTATCTTACGGTCCTGCTTTGTATAGGTTGAAATTCTTTGCTGAGCAACGTCACCGTGTAATGTCGCAGTGCGATGATCCCGAAGGCTAAGTTTATACATTCAGCGACAAACGCTCTTTGCCACTGTTCTGCAATCTTCATAATTTCGCGCCTTCTCTCTTTCCAGACCTCCTGCACATGTACTTGTTGCTGAAATCCGCCCCCGAAGGTCTCTCGCACATGGCCCTTGAGCTTGAGGCCTACATCCGGGAAAGTGGATTGGAGCAAATCCGGGCCATCGATGGAGGCAACGTAGGTGAACTTAACTGTAGCAATGCTGTGGAAACGGAACTGCACCGAAGAGACATCCGTTTTTATTAGGTTGTTTTTTCAACTGGATTAAAGAGACACTATCGTTGAAAAGTATCTTTTGGAAATAAAACTTTCAACGCGTTCAGTTTCAGTTTGAAACCGATTGATTTCGATTCCGCAATGAAATTAATCGTGTTCATTGCAGAATACCAGTTGCATTTTCACACAACGTCCTTTTTTAGACTATCACTGCTGTTGCGTCTTAGGGCCAGCCTACACTGAAAAGTTGCCAGGAGTAGCCGCGCACGATTCTTTGTTTGTTTTATTGCGCCCAGAAGTTGCCGAGCCGTGCACGAGCGCAGAATTACCCGACGCAACAAAACAAACAGGATTACGCCTGGCACGTCCTCAGTGTAGATTGGCCTTAAATATAAGACTTGGCGTAAACGTCTGCATCGCAGGTCACAACTTCTCACAAAGCTGAGCCTGGGTTGGTGCGGCTGGAGTTGATGGGGGTTTACTGCGAATCGCTCGTTGCTTTGCGACGTCATCAAATTCATGACGTATGTCAGCGTTTTTACGTGGTTGATCTTGATCGTAGGGTCGATAATAACATCCATGCGCTGTCCAGCTACCCCCCCAACCCCCGGATACTGCATCCGCGAGCGAATGCACGCGACACCATTGTGCCGTGACGCTTCGCGCGCATTTCGCAAACTGTTTTCCTGCATCGCATGATTACGCACGTGCGAGTGACAGGCAGCAACGCAATGACGTCATGCGAACCCGTTGCATCACAGTGACGCAATAACGTTGCGTCATTGTCGTCTGCTCCAGTGTGTCGAGAAAAGCCTTTCCACGCGAGGATGCACCGTTCAAGTGAATTTACATGCTTGCTGGGTTTTTCTTTTCGCTGATACATTTCTGTCATTTTTGCGGAATAACTTAAAAGCATACGTCTTTTTTTATTTTCCGGATATTTTTTATGATTGGAAAAAGGCGTTACAACCGAAAAAAAACAGTATGGTTGTTTTTTTCTCACGCGAACTCATTCTTTCTCATGTATAGCGTTGTATCTACTTTACCTGCTGACAAGTCCTGGTGGTTTTGATTTGATCTATGCGAACCTTGCGGCGGTTGTTCCATCCCATTGTTACGTACCTCTTCATATTTTCGCGTTCAGTGTCGGGATTGCGTGGTAATCGCTGTGTGCACCGCCGTGCTGTGCCCCTCTAGTGTACAGGGTGACACAAAAAAACGGTCATCATCTAGACTTGAATAACTTTTGAAATAATTTATCAATTATTTTTATTTTTCAGATTTACCAAGTAGAATTAATGTTCTAAGAGTCTACCAAATTTGACCTTCGAGATGCCATGGACTACTGAGCAAAAGATATTTATAGTTGAGGCATATTTACGGCAGAAGTCTATCCACGCAGCTGTGCCAGACTTTCTTGACAATGTCTGGTTTTCGGACGAAGCACATTTTCTGTTGTCAGGTCACGTGAACTCAAAGAACAATATCTTCTGGGGTAGCACACCCCCTGAGCACTGTCTGCAAAGGCCATTGCACTCTGTGAAGTGCACTGCCTGGGTTCCAGTGGTTCCAGCAGGATGGTGCCACCCCCCACTCTCCAAACGAATCACTGGCATGGCTACAGCAGCGTTTCCTTGACCGACTGATCAGCCGCAGGTGTGACCAGCAGTGGTCGCCGTATTCACCGGACTTGAATCCCCCAGATTTTTATATGTGGGGATACCTTAAAGACAGGGTGTACGGCAACAACCCCCAGACTATCCCTGACCTGAAGGCAGCAATCACAGCAGCAATAAGACCGATCCCAAGGGAGGAATGCGGGAGGGTCATCGAGAACTTTGCCCGCCGGATCCAAATGTGCCTGCAGCGCCGGGGAGCTCATCTGGAGCACATTTTTTGAGCGCCAGTGAAACAAAGAGTTTTTGTAGAACAGACTTGAAACTTAATTTCGTGACCCCTAATTTCGTTGTGTCCAGAAAAATTTGTTTTAAACATACAATAAAAACAAAAATACTGCTCCAGTAAAAATGTATATCCCCCCAAACCTGGATACGGGCCTGGCCTGATCATTACTTCCTGTTTTTGATTTGGCCGCGCTCGTTGTCAGTAACTGCATTAGACCTGTAGTGTGATCAAGGCAGCTTTGCAAAGTCATTATGAACAGTGGCTTTCGCAAGAGCAAAGCAAACATTTCCGACGTAAAGTCAAGACTTATACTTGCGCAGATTCCCGCGCAGTTCGTTGAGACCGTCCTCGAGATCCACCAGCGCTACCATGACCTCGTGCACAAGCTCTTTCGCGAGGAGAAGCACTTCATCGCTGCGCTGGACAAAGCTTGCTCCGCCATCGTCAACTCCAGCGAACCGAAGCGACCTTGCCGCGCGGCGGAGCTAGTGAGTCTTACGACTTAGTACTTTCATCTGGTATTATCAAACTTCACGTAATGTTTGTTGTTTTTGTGCAAATTCAGTGGAAACTTTGCTTTACATCCGGGGTTCTTAACCTGGCATCCGTAAGCCCTTAAGGGTGCCGTGAATTTAATTTAAGATGTGATGTAAAGGGTTACTGGGGTTTGTCATGACGTTTCGAAAGGGTTAAGAGGCTTTGCAGACATTTCGATTACGACTACGATGATTGAAACCTATAATTCGAATATTAATTGCAACGTTTCTTCTTGATGGGTCCTTAACCTTCATTAAGATGTTGTACTAGGGGTCCATGACCCACAGATGTTCAAGAAACGCTGCTTTGCATTATTGTTTCCGGTTGAATCGTGCGTTAGTGGCTTGCTTGTTGTTTTTCGAAATCAAGTTGTTGTTGCGCGCCGTGGTAGGTTTGCAAATACTGCGACAGCCTCCTGCGGCGCTGCTCGAAAAGCTCGACCGACGACGCAGACGAAAAACTCAAAAGTTCGATCACTGTGTTCCGTTATATCGACGATAAAGACGTATTTCAAAAGGTTGGTGCCAGCGGTTTGACATGAAGCATTCTCGTACTTCGCGCATTTGATTTAATCCACGGTTGGGTTTCGGATGAAAACACGTAACAAGGGCGTGACAGTGAGACTCAACTTCTACGCGCCGTTCAAGAGTGACTCAGCGATATGGTGGGGCGAACGCTAGGCTGTCATTGTGATGTTAGGCAAGATTTCAATCGTTTAGTTTAGATATTATGTAAAAGTTGCTAAAACTTTGGTTGAGTTCCGCTGCAGATGGAGACGTTCGTCTTGAGCCAAACTATTCATCGCAGTCTCGGTGGTCGTAGCGTTGCTGAGCAACCGGCTCGACTACAACATTTTGTTGCTATGTACTGCGTCCTGCGCAACACTAAGCGCTATTTTTGCGAGCTGGGGAGGGAAGGTAGGGTCGATTTGGTGGGGGGGATAGACTCGGTTTGGTGGGGGAGGTAGAATTGAGTTGCTGTGTGTTCGACATTCACCCCCAACTAATGCTGCGGTGCGACATTGTCGCGTGACGTCAGCGACGGTCGCTTTCAAGTTGTTTCCACAAAGCGATGACGCAGAATTCATCAATTCTCCATTATTTACTTTTGAATCGTTGCATCAATTTTTAAAGTAGCATGCGTGATGTCAGAAAAATGACTTCTTTTGAAATAAAAAAGTGCTCATCGTTTTGCCTTCGCTCCTGTGTCCAGTTCTACAGCCGTGCACTCGCCAAGCGCTTAATTAACAACGCGTGCGTGATGGACATGGAAGAGCAGATGATCAACCGGCTCAAGGACGTGTGCGGGTACGACTTCACGTCGAAGCTGCACAGCATGTTCAATGACGTAAGAATGAGCGCCGACCACACAAAGAAGTTCCACGATTACGTCGCGCAGTCGGGTGACCACCTGACCACCACCCTCAACATCAACGTTCTGCAGGTTTGTGCTCTTTAAGTGAAGTGTCATTTACAAGTTATCGTGAGCCAGACCGACTTCGGGCGTCTTTTGCTGATATCTGTCCGGCCTGTTGCGTCACAGATGCGTGACGAACGACGTGGATGCGAAAAAAATTCCGTTGCAACACAACTGACTTGGCTGTAATGCGTCGCATTGCCGCTTAACTTCTGCAATGTTCGAAGTTAATGCTTCTAAACCGTTGTTAGTGATGTACCCAGTGGGGAATATTTTGTCTATCAAGTACCCCTTGACTGTAATCATGAGCACAATAGTTGGAAATGCACCTATTATTATGTCATAATTAGAAACGTACATGTATGTCAAAATTTAATTGTGAAGACACTTAAGGAAATCAACGCACCCCTCGGAGCATTTATATGGGAACGCATGACCCCATTTGAGAACCACTGTTTTGATGTGTAGGGGTCCTGGAAAGCCAACACGCGTTCTGCTATCGGTATCTCGCTGCGAGCTGGCTCTGTGGGCGGTTGGAAGTCAACAGAACTCGTTTGTGATTGTTGTTGTCATGACCAGGGTTGTAGTTTCAGAAAAAGAAGTGTGGGAGCGCCGTTCCCAAACCAAACAAAAAGGAAGATTGCACCAAGCAGTTCGCGTAAAGTGAGCATTCGCCTACAAACGTTTTTGACTAGCAGTGCGAATCTGCGCGTCGCTAGCCCATCTGTGAGATCGCAGCCATGTTCCAACGTAATCGTTTGGATCCCACATCTTCAAGTAACGTTACTAGTGCAAAAAAGATGTAAGAACGCCGTTCCCACCCCACTGCACCCCTGGTATGTCACCCACTGGCACACGAATGATTCTTCATAGCTTTTTGAATGCACTGCGATTTGGAAGCGAACCGTGAGACACGTAACATTGGATGAATGTGACATCAGCCCGGTCGTGACGTCACTCTGGCACGGGTCGTGGTTTCGTCACCGGTGTCAGTGAGTAACTGTTCATGGGGGCATCAAGTGAAATTTCTGGCTTGCGATTTTATTGCAATTAGCAGTTGACGTCTGAGTGTTCCACAAGAGCTTTATGCTTGCAGGCGGGGTCCTGGCCTTTGAGTTCAACGCAGGTGGACTTCGTCCCACCAGTGCCCATCGTGAAATGTGTTGCTAAAGTAAGTTTTGCTGTTTTGTGTATTTTTTGTCAATCACCTGTAATCTAAATAACAACGCTTTTTTGTTTGATCTTAATGGTCTGCTACGAGAAAGACAGCAGTGTTTGTCCCTGAGGCTTACTCCACCCTGTTTATAAGTGTTCAATTATGGCGTTCTCTCGGAACATACACAGTACCGTAGATAAATAGCTTCCGGTCAGACTCTGTTGTATTTTTTCGGTTTCCAAAACTGTGATATTTACTGTTTTATGCCTTTGCGATAAGAGGTCGTCGGTTCGGTTGTTATTAGTGAACGACGTCGCTGACTTTTTCTCATTTCTTTATAGCGGCAGATCTAGACCTGGACTTTTGTTTGGGGGGGAGAGGGCAGCGGAACAGAACAGGACGCCAGAATTAGTTGCCTAAAATTGCGGCACTTGCTCAACGTGTAGAAAGAGCACAACACTAGTTCTTTTTGTTGAAAAGGGTATAAGTGAAGAGCAAAAAATGGTCAACGATCATTTTCCCAACTTGACGTGAATTTTAACAAAACAAGACAGATTCACCCAATTTTTATCAATATTATTTTCTTAACTTGCGCCAGTTTCTCCATCCTGATTTCTATTCTTTTTCCGTTACCTCACCCACCCCCCCGTCTTGAGCAAAAAACGTTTTCCACATTTAACCCTCACCAGTCAACCTTTATGTGTTCGTAAAAGCAAAAAAAGGATCCATATCTCAAAGGGCGTCGCCATCATATCCCGGTCTTTCGTTTGCGCGAAATCCTGACCCGTTTTTCTTTTTATGTTTCCACAGTTCGAAAAATATTACAGCGTGCAGTTCAGCGGCAGGAACCTGAACTGGCTCCATCAGCTGTCGCAGGCCGAAGTGAAAATGACCACTCCATCACGTTCGTATTTTGTAAGAAACCAACTACCTGCGGTTTGAACTTCTTGTGTGGCCGGATGCAGCAACGGCGCCTTTTTTACTTGAATCTTTTCCGGAGCTGCTGTTTTTCTCTCAATTTCCTGTCTCTCACGTGACAGCAGTGTTTAAGTCAGGGTTGCACAAAACTTTTCGCTATTGTCGGCCGCATTACGTCTATTTTCATGAACTACGGCCGCCAGTGAGTTTCAAGATATTTTTTGCACTGTTTCTGTTTCCACGCAGAGCTAGCCTGCTTTAACGCGTCTGCTTGGCCGATTTTCTACTAAAAATCTGCATGCAGTAGACAAAGGGCTTTTTCAATGCATGGCTGCCAAAACCTGCGTTTTAAAACTGCATTGAAAGCACGTCGCACAGCCCACTACATCTTTTTACTAGCAAAGCTCTTTCACAAAGCTGAAGTAGAAACTGTCCCCTTGACAGTTTCAATTTCGTTGTTAGACAGTAAATGATGTAAGCATTTATGCAGTACAGTCGATTATGCTGAAAAACACAGCATCTGGCAGCCGCGTAGCTGCACTTTTATTAGTATGGTATCTCGCCATCTGGTCCAGTGCATCCACGCACGCCAACCGGATTAGTTACGTTCTACCGTTTAAGGAAGAGTTTTTGTGGTATTTACAATTTTTACGTTTTTGTGCATTGAGATCAAGATGCAAACAACCTTTCTTTCTTCAGCTTTGCAGGCTAAGTGAAGAACAAATTTCAGAGCATGCAGTGGCTTGCCTTTCGTTACCAACTCTGCGCCTGGACCTGTTGTTGTCATTTATGACAATATAACCCTTGTATTGATAAGGTTACTAAAAGAGATATTACAACAAACAACTATCAGCATCTATTTAAGGCAGCTAACAAACCTATGACTACTAAATATCAGTCTAGTAGTTCTGGTTCTCAGAAGAAAACCAATCAATTGTTGCGTAACTGCGTTCATAGTTACGAAGGAAACTCTACTAAAGCTTCTAACCACCTTTTTGAAGAAACATAATCTCCTGACACGTGCAGGTCATTTTTGACCGCTCAGTGCTTCTAGGTAGATGTGTGAAATACTCTGTTTCCAAACGCTCTAATAAAAGAATTCCAATTGCTGTAAAAACTTTACCATAAGTTAGGAAAAGTCAAGGAGTATGACGAAGCAAATTGCAACAACAACGAAAATTCGAAGCGCTAAATTTCAAAAACGGTCAAAAATGACCGCACCGTGGTTCTAATGCGAATTTATCGTTGAACCGTTTGTATCTTTATTCATTGTATGAGGGTGTTTGCGAGTTTTCTGTGCTTTGTTGATGTTATTTTTGTCTCTTTCTTTCTCTACAACACCAGCAAAGTTGTGATTATAGTTTTTTTTTGGCCTTTTCTCGTATTTTTTGTCCTTTTTCTCTCTTGTATCTGTCGGACTTGTTGTGTGCTTGCTCTTTTGAGCGGCTTCTTCAAACCGTGTTGGTGCGTCACGCTTTAAACCGTGTTGGTGCGTCACGCGTTTCGCGGACGCGAAATCGCAAACCATTTTTCGTTTGCTCACAGATCACCATGTCCACGTATCAACTTGCGGTTGTCTTATTGTTTAATGACGTAATCGACCTGACACTCGCTGACGTCACGGCCAGCACGCATTTGAAAGATGCAGATTTGGTGAAGAACGTCAAATCGCTCCTCGATTCGAAGATACTAAAGTTAAGGTCTCCTGATACGGAGGTGGGTATTTTCGCTGTTCTGAGTTGCCATTTTGAAATGAGGGTGAGCGCTGATAATAATGATGATCACAAAGAAGAGTAACGCGCGATACGAAAGATACCTGTGCATTTTTGGGCACAAAATAATAAAAAGAAGTTTTTAACGGAAGCAGCGTTTTGCATCTTTATATTTTGTAGTTGCAAGCGCTTTTGCTTATGTACCAGTTGTACGGTGACTGCAGTTGATAAAGAAACAAAATCTACATTGTGATTTGTCCGGCCTTGATACTAATTAATTGTTTGGCGATGTAAGTCAGTGTGCACTGCTTCCTTTCCACAAATTTTTTCTGAACAAGCAAGATATAGGTAAAGCATGACTTTCGTGCAGCATTTCTTAACTACATCCAACTTGGTCCAAGTATTCGTGCAATACCCGTTAGAACCAAATCTAAACCATGCGTTTAGATCAGCGATTAGCAACATGGTCCAGGTGGACCACCTGGAATTTCTAGTGGTCCACAGAGAGTTCCTAAGTCCCTGATTGAACCTCCCCTTGATTTCATTGACCCATGTGTAATATAGTTTCGATAGTTGCTCCTGAATGGTCAGCATAGTTACGTGGTCCATTGGATAATTTTTTTAAAAAGATGGTTCATGGGATGAAAAAGATTGAGAACCACTGGTTTAGATCCAAGCAAAACTTGGGTTGTTTGTTTTTTTTTAAATTCCACATCAACTCGTTCATTCCACAGCTCGCCACCGACTCGACGTTACTGGTCAACGATTCCTTCAGCAACAAGCGCCCGCGTTTTAAAGTCACCATGGTAACGACGTCACGCGAGCAAGCGACCGAAGCGCAACAAACGCATGTCGCCGTCGAAGAAGACAGAAAAATGTACCTTCAGGTGAGTTGAGGTCATCTCGACGTGTCCACGCAGGATACCTACGTTCTCCATGCCGTTATGTGCGTTTTGCGAGATTCTCTGCCGAAGCATCAATGGGGTCTGCGGGGTTTAACAGTTTTGATGCCCGGTAGTCTGAATATTCAACCGTTTTCGCGCCTATTAGCGTCAAAGGCAATGTTCCCTCTCTAAGGGTGCGCATCTGCGCAGTACCACCAGGCCGTTTGCGCAGTGAAATCTCATTCTCGTGCACTTGAAACATGCCACATACAAAGCAAAACGTCACTAGCATTTTTGGGGCAGAAGCAGAGCGCTTCTGAGCTTTTCGCATGGCCCTTTTAATATTTAATAATTAAGGCCAACGTGCGAGATTGGACTGTAGCTAATCGCGCTTTAGTTTGATGCAAGGCTGCCAGATGGTTCGCAGTATGGTTGTTGAATGGTTGTTCATTTTTTGGATGGTTTCCACTTGCAGTAAAGTTATTGGTTGTAAACGAACCAATTGTGGAATTTTGGCGAGGCTTTCTCCATAGTTTTGATGTTGTAGACGCAGGTACGGGCAGCATGCAGTGACTGGTTTACTCTGGCAACCTGACATGGGCCAGCCCCTCCACCTATTCAACCTGCATTATTTCTTACCCACTTGCATGTGAAAGTTTCACCGTCTACTGATTCTGTGAGAAAAACAAAATGCAGCTCTCAAGAGCTCAGAAAACGAACAGGTTTTCTGGCAGTGCCTCGTTTGTCGATCTTAACCGATCATTGCCGATCTTAACCGACCACTGCCGATCTTCTCATCACCTTGCTTCTTGCGTTTCGCCGCGCTGCACAAACAGATTTTCTGTCTCTTGGTTGAAGAAAATTATCTGATGAATGATTTTGTTGGTGGCTAGCAAAGTAAATCACGTGACCCGTTGCGAGGTTGCGATCGCAAATAGTTACGCTTGTCACGCCGCATCGCGAAGCAGAATAAAAAACAGTCGATTATTATATTATCATCGTTTATGAAATTAACATGAGAAGAACGTAAAACCATCAGTCTGCGCCTCGTAATCTGTTCGGTAAATATGAACTTCGTCACAGTCCACTGTCGTACTGCCAGGGGTGTATCGGGTTTAGATGGTGCCAGGGGCAAGAAATACCCCTTGGATGTAAACGTACTGCATTGAAGAAAGTACTTGCGACATGGCGCCCGGGGCATTGTGCTCCCCTTTACCCCCTCGGCACGCCCCTGCGTAGGGGGCAGTCGAGACCTTCGTGCGCTGACTTTTCGTTCGCTGGAAATATTTATAACCCTGGCTGGAAGCTCCTCGCCTGTAAAAAATTGTTTGTGCTCCAGGCCGCCATCATGCGGATTATCAAAGCGAGGAAACTCCTCCATCACAATTCCCTCATCGAGGAGGTGAGTCGTCGGCGTGCCGCCTTCGCTTTTGTGCAACCCCCTCCTCTCATTGTGACCCCGTCCTTGTGACGCAGGTGATCGCCAATTCGCGCCTTCGTTTCACCCCACCCATCAGCGCGATCAAGCGTGGTATCGAGACCCTCATCGACAAGGGGTACATCGAGCGGTCGGCGGAGCAGACGGACCTATACAAGTACGTGGGGGGGTGCGATGGTTAACGCCGAGCGCTGTTGGGAATGTTTCCAGCTTTCCAAAAACGACGATATCGTCTCGTGGTTTAATGACCAGTGTTTCTCAATCTTTTTCAGCTTGCGACCCGCTTCTTACTGAAATTTTTTGTAGGTGCCCCCCACTACGAGATATTGCGCTGGAACAAAATTGCGGATGAAATTGAAATATGAAAAAGAATCAAATATACACAGGGCATGCCATTTACTTTTTATGGAAAACGAAACTTCAGATTGCGCATTAGAGATCATAAGATTTCCCGATCTAATCAATAGAAAAGCAGATAATTTTCAAGAAATATTTCAGTTAACTACTGGAATATTGTAACATTTTGAAATGTTTCCGGGCCCACTGGTTGAGAAGAACTGGTTTAGCAACGAAAGTTTACGGTGGGCATGGATCAGAAAAATCCGCGCAGACAATGGCCGGAAATCTTCATCTTGCTTTCATTTTACTGGCAGTTTTAAATTTGCTCAAGAACAAATGATGCTGTTCAGATTTGTGTTCTTTTTCGTGGGCAGCGGGAAAGCAGAAGCCTCCTTAACCATACCTTGCCCTTTCAGATTAAAGTCAAATTAATTTAATCCCGTTAGATCATTTGTAAGTTGTTTCACTGCCATGCCAACGCGCTGTTTTCATTGCCATGCCAACACGCTTCGAAGCGCGACTATAACATTGTTACGACTTTTCTGCAGATACTTGGCGTGAAGACCACCATTGGCCTGCTCGTTGCTTACGTTGTTACCTAACAATGCACGTCGTTTCTCGCGCGAGATCGTACGCGTGACGTACGCTCTGATGACGTGGACGCACCGGCTGCTGCGGTTCTTCTTCGGTTCTTGTTTATTTATTGCGCTGCCGTTGTTGTTGGGTGCGCTGTGACGAATACTGAACTTTTTTAACGTGGTTTTCGCCAAAAAATGCACAAACGTTCTTTAACGTGGTTGTCAACGCAGCGAAGTGTGGCCGGTTACTGGTGTCGACGCTCATTCGTGAATGACGTCGCGCATCTTAGGAAGGGCTTCCGCGTCCCCCCGTGAGCATCGTTTCAGTTTTTTTGTGATGACGTCATATAAGCGCACGACCAGATCACCTGGAGTGACGCAATAGCCGTTTACTGTTCAGGATAATATGAGAAGTTGTGACGTTTGACGAAAGTCGGCGATCCCAGTAAAGTTGGTCCTGAACGTGTCGGTAGAGTCTTTAAAGCACGCCTGCACAACTCAGAAAGCGTGAAGGGACAAATTGATCAACATAAATTTGCCTCAAGTCTATTTCATTGTACAGTATGACAATTAGTTGTGTTGTGCAGGCCTGCTTTAAAGTGTGGGTTGGGGCCTTTGCGCGGATTTTAGGAGAAATACGTGTGATCAATTTTTTTCGAGGTCGGTTAAAATTTTGTTTAGTTTTTTAATTTTAAAATTTTGTTTAGTTTTTTTGATCAGTTCGTTTTTTTTAGTTGAATTTTACAAATCAGGTTGATTTTCGCGGTTAGTCCGTCAACTGGTCGAAACTTTTGAGCTGCCATTGTTCTCGAGGACCCATGACTTCCCGCGTCTTTCATCATCGACTAAATTTTCACCATGGTACATTAAGTTGTAGGTTTGTGCAAATCTCAGTCAAATTGTCCCGAAATAACTGGGCCCAGAACTCTGTGGACGCAAAACATTTTGCTTGACCCAGAGTTTTTACGCGTTATTGTGTTGAATCAATAACGATTCTTAACAACTGGAACCGAAACCGACCCCGGTTTCATCACGCCAGCGTCCTTACGACCAGGGTTGCGAAGTCTGAGGTAAAATGTCCAACTCCGAACTTCGCAAAAATTCCCGACTCCGACTTCATAATGTGAATGAAGTTTGGCTGTCAACAATTTTATAGCAACTAAACCTAAATGAAAATCGCAGGAATTGTCTGTTTCAACAAAACTTTCAAAAGAAATTCTACCATTTCAACAGGAATTCCCAACTTAGGAGTGTGATGTAAAGGATGATCCAATTGGACTTCCGGAGTCGGGCGAAGAAGTCGGACTCCTAGTGTTCTTAGGAATCCGACCCCACCCAAAAACCCGCGACTCTGCAAACCTGCTTACGACACGTAGCTTCACATCTGTTACAAATACGCGGTGTTTACTTGCGGGCCGTTTAAAAACTGGCTTCCCGTTTGAATTGAATCCTACATTTCTTACGAAACGCAAGAGCACGAGAAAGCGACTGTCTGATGGATCGCCATGATTGCTTCATATGATTCAGAAAGCTTCCACTCAATCTTTTAATCGCGTTGCTGGCTCTTCGTTGTTAAACCATTAGGCTTACGTCGTTTTGTCGCAGGCCTTCCGATACATCTTTCCAAAAGCGAAGTTTTGTTCTTTTGCTCTCCGCACACCGCGCCTTTCGTAACTAGGCCCAAGGAACGTTCCAGTGGCTTCCTTGCCATTGGGGATGTTGTGCTTTCTCTCGCGGCGCGACCGCACGTTGCAGACGTGACTGCTGCAATTCCATGCATCCTTGGTGCAACCACAGCTTGTGCCCACGCATTCGCCGATTGGTGATCAGTTGCATTGCAGCCGCACGCGCATCGTGTTTTGTCGATTTCGGTGCAGAAGCTAAATCCTGCTCTTAATATATCAGCAAATGATACTTCAGGCATGAATTGTGATGAACAGCCACATTTCCGGATGAGCACGATCGCAATTATTTGTATTGGAAGCAGTTACAGTGAAAAAAACGCAGTGAAACAAATTAAAAAAAAGAAATTAAAGCGTTATGTAGGCACAAGTGCAACCAAGAACAACATCTAAACACTGCACGGGCGACGCGTACACCATCGTCGTCGTCACTGCCTGATATAATTGCAGCCTGCAGAGTTGCAGCACTGATGTTGACATTGGCGGGTGATCGGTCCCAGAAGATCATCGGCGAAGACGGCGCGACAGAAGTCGCGACACACACTAGGTGTCGCGCAAAGGCCTTCTTGGAATTTGACTTCCTCTGAGAACAAGTCAATTGCTTTATTAGTTAGCTGGCGTGGCACTTCTGCGATGGAACACCATTTCTGGACATGACGCATGCCAACGGTTCGTAAATTCATGCCACGCGCCGTCGGAGAACAGAGTTCATTTGTTTCACGTTGAACAACTGGCAGCATCTCATCGCAGTTTCGGCTTGTTTGTTGATATTTCACAAAGGTATTCCTGAGGTCGGTTCGTGATTTACGTCGTCGTTTAAGAAACAATGACGCAACAGTCAATGATTTAAAATGAAGTGTCGAACATTTCGAAAAACAACGATAGTTTGCATCATCATGCGGAAATCAGCTCATAATGTCAGCACACACGTTCTCTAACTGGATGTTTGCAAAGAAGTCTTCTGCAGGCTACGCAGAAGCTGCTCGTCCAAAATAAAATTGTTCTTACTGAGTTTTCATAACAAATCTGCCATCAGGTGATATGTTGGCGCTGCTGGTGGCAAGCGCGCCACGCAGGTGAAAATCGCACCTTGCATAAAAATGCGATGACCAGATTGCGGGCTTTTGTCATTTTTTCGTGTCATCCTTAAATAAAATGGAAGATCGGGACTTACAGAGGGATAGCGAGTTGGCACAACACTTTCGACTGCAATCGAGTTACGGGATTTATTGACAGTGCATGCTTTTTGCTTCGTGCATATGAGGTCATTTCTGCCCTGGGGTCAGATCGATTTTCACTACTGACTGTGAAGTTGATGCAGTTGCTCAGCGTTTCGTCTTCTTGCGCCAGCTGCGGATAATTACGGTATGCAGCAGTTTTCACAATGTCATGTAATCGCTGATTCCAATGCCAGACTTGGAGTTGTCGAAACCAAAGCGCTTGAGGCAACGGGCAAAATAACCTCACGTGACCACGTCAAGATCGACGTTGTTGAATTATTTCATCAGCTAAATAAAAGCGGAGTCCAGAGATTTTAATTACTGTTGCACACAAAATCGAGACAACTGATTGCCATAGAGGTGTTTCGCCAAAAATCGGTTTGGACTTCAAATTACCATTAAACAACAAAATAGTTCATTGCGGGTGAAACATTGGAGCATAAAACCGGGATAGACTTAACAGTTTCATCAACGCTAAAAAAGCCTTCAAAAAACTATACATGTTTTATTTCGAGACGTTTCGGATTATTCTTAATCCATCTTCAGTCAAAAAAAAAAACAAAAAAAAAAACAAACAAAAACACCTATTTAGTTTAATTGTGGGGATGTCTGTGAGAGCGTATTAGAGCGATAAATGATAACAACAATTTGATGCCCCAAATTAAAATTTCAAACTTCGGCGAGGTCATGGACATCAACAGGACGACTTCGCAATCAGGACGAAGGCGTTTCTATCAAAGGCCTTTCGAAGTATCGGGGAAGGTGGGGCACAGTCGTCTTTTTTGATTTATTCAAAAATTTGAAAACGTTGAACTTTAAAGTTTCCATGGTGATTTAGTCTCATATCAGCTGTAGCACTAAAGTGAAATTTTCCTTGATAGGCCGTCGTTGTTACGAGTTACTGAGCAAGTTGTGTTTTTGCTACACAAAAGTAATTTTTTAAATCGCATTTAGATTTGGGTTTTGCCCACGTTAATCAACATCTTCTGTTTTGAGTTTCTGTGACGTTGTAGTCAGGGCGGTGCTACATTATTTGATAATGTCAGATTTAAAATTCTTTTCAAGTTGAGTTGGTCCTTTTCATTTTATTTTTCAGATATGCATGGGGCACATCTGACAAAAAATAGGGCACACTCAACACATTGTCACTAGGTCAGTCTGAACAAGGTAAAGCTTGAAAGGTTATATTGGAACGCAATACAAAAATTATAACCTATGAGCATTTTTAGGTTTGTTACGTGCTTAGAGTCACATTGTATTTGTATGGCAAGGCATGAATTTCAGCATACTGCATTGTTTGCCATGCAGTGATAGCGGGTAATTAGAATGTGAAAAAACTGGAGAGGCAGTTAGCACGTGCCTATTTTACATGGTATATCACGTGAACATTATGCAATGCATGCAACCCAACTTTTTATTGACCCGTCAGCTGTACCCCATGCTCATGTCGAGTGTACCCCATTTATGAGGCACAATCGACAGAAAAAGTACACTTTTTAAATTGATTGTACATTTTTTTCTGAAAGGAGTTGTTTTCATGTTATGGCAGTATATAGAGTTGCTTTATTGTGTGACAAAGTTTGAGCTTGTTTGGACTTGAAATAAAGTAGCAGTGGTTAAAAATGCAAAAAAGTGTCGACTGTATCCCACCTTTCCCTAGGTCTCAAAACTGAAGCTCGTACCGAGAATTCAATTACGCTGTCCAGAGAAAGCGCTGTTCAAACTTGGAGACGAGAAACTCACTTCTGACTGCAGCAGAATTTAGTCAAGGCATTCATAGGCCACAGTCCCTGACAGCCAGGGACACCGGAACGGCGGTAGGGCAGGGGGGAGTAAAAAAGTTGGGGTCAATGGAAATTTCTATAAAACAAAAAATCGCTATCAATATGCTTGTTTCTGTTTTGCAACAATGTTGACCTCAAAAATATTAACAAAAATTATAGAACACCATTCTGAATTTTCTGAGTGCGCGAATAATTGCGATAAATTTGTTTCAGTTTGATCTTAATAAAACATGAAATTACTGTACCCATGATACTGTTGTGATAAAGGTACTTCCGCTCCCACCTGCCACATTTTTCAAAGGGCAGGGGGCAATTCCCCCGTCATGCCCCCGCTCTCCGGCGTCCCTACTGACATCCACGAAACTTTACATATTGCAGACAAAAGTTATCCATAACTTTGCCTTTACCATTGTTGGAGAGAGTGCTCGTCCACGACAAAGTAGCGCATGAAGTGAAATTGGACCCACAAGTCTGAAGCTGGGGGGTTGCATCCGTAGGGATTGGATCAATGGAATTCACAGTATACGTGTAACAATCTAGCGTTGACCCTGATCAAAACAGAAAAAAGAATATGATAACTAGAAGATTTAATAAATCATTTTCGACAATTTTTTGTTTCGTCGATGTCTGTAATTGTTGGCTGCAATTAATGTCATTGTAAGAGATGTGGGCAAAAGTAACTTACGTCCACAAAATGAGAAAAATGCGTACAAAATGAGAACGCTTGCAAATCCTGATTTTTTTCTATTTTCTGTACTTGATGTTTAATTTCATCACAGGTATGAAAGTAACGGTTGCACTGGCGCTGTAGTCCTTTCAGAGTGTCACCGGTGGTTAGTGGGGCCGACGCGGTTATTACTGCAGTGAATGTGGCATTAGTGGCAAGTAAACAGTAGCGTCGCCCGTGAACATTTTGCATCCTCTCATTATCGCCGAGCATGACGCTGAAAAAGCCGAGCAAGACGCAAGGGAATCGAACTCTGCTTACACGTTTTTAGCCTCGCGTGATCAATCTACTGCAGGCGTGGGGAACGTATTTGCTATCACGGGCCGCATAAATGGTGGATTATCGCTAGCGGGCCGTAATATCAATTGATTTACTCCAAAAATCCAACCTTTATCTAACTACGAGAGATAAGGGATTCTCTTGACATACTATCTCAGTATTCACTTGTCATGGAGCTTCGTTTTGACTCGATTTTGTACTCTAAATTGGGTAACGAAAATTCTGATGCGGGCCATATCAACTGATCGCGCGGGCCTTATTTGGCCCGCGGGCCGCAAGTTCTCCACCCCTGATCTACTACAGTATATCACGTAGCCAGTACTTGATGCTGTATAATAATCGGCTGTGCATTGGGGCAACACCCCAAAAATCTGTCAATGAGGTAACGGCATTTCACATGAATCACCAGCATATCGACGTTAGTAAGGTTTTTAAGTGAAAATCCTCTGCAAAGTTACTCCGCTGTCTTAACTGCAGTAAATCTCTCTTTCGCGGCAATTTTTTCATATTTCCACCTGTGGCTTCAGCACCACACAGCTGGTAATAATAATAGTAAGAATAATTCATGCATTTATAAAGCGCCGAAATCCGACATGTCGCTCTAAGGCGCTGAACAATGACGTTGCGGAAGTGACATGCAAAGCGAATTAAAAAATACGTTAAAATACACTAAGAACATACTGAACGACAATTTGGAGGAAAGGCAGAATTAAAAAAGTGAGTTTTGAGCAGTCTTTTGAACGAGGAGAGGTTCGCAGCATCTCGCACTTCCTGCGGCTGGTAATCACATAACTTTGGCACTTACCCTCACATGTTATGACGAACACCGCGAACAAGAACCAGAAAAGCTTCATCTCGCTGTTTACATTAAAACCTATGACCTGCAACAGAGAAGCACTTCGTTGTTACATTATTTGCATTTGCAGTAAATCAACGACCGTGCAGTGTGATAAATGCTCATAGAACTCATTTCCGAATACGTTTTTCTTGTTTCAGACCCCAACACCTCCTGTTCAAGTTTGTCACAAACTGACACAGGAAGTTAACTCAGTGAGATTGCAAACATTTGCAGAAATCTACGAAAAGTACATAACTCAAGAGCTGTATGTATAGAAGTGAGTTGCATATTATAGATTTGTAACAGAAGAGTTAACGAATTTTGCGGAAGTGTTTCGTTTTTAGATTCAAGGAGTGTTAAATTTTCACATACTGTCTAAGGTGATACTGCGCACTTGGTAGCATTTTACAAGTTTTAATAAAACTAACACAGAAAATTACAAAGATTCCGAAAGGTATTTGCGATTTTAGTTGAGGTTTTGACGATAACGTGATTAAATGAGTGTAGACTTTGTGAAAAACTCCGAAAGTTTTTAGGAGCGTTAGAAATAAAAACAAGCACCCAGTGCGGAGCTATTGAATGCTTAAGTTGTATTTGCAATTACTCTCCACAAGGGAAATATACAACGAATCGATCAACAAATTTTTTAAAAGGAAATCGATTTCACGTAACACTACGCATCCTCAGTCCAGAAAATCTATTCAAATAAAAAATTCTATAAGTTACGTGAAATCAATCACCTATTAACAAATGTGCTGATTGATTCATTGTTATCTCCATGTGGAGTATAGTTACTCGAATGCAGACTTGTGCAAGTTTGAATCATCGCAAAAAGATGAAAGCAGAGTCCAGTCGGCTGATTTCTCGAAAGCATACAGCAAACCGAGAGCTTTTAATTGTTTTGTTTTTTGGTTACATTTTGCGTCGCCGTAATGCTGAAAACATTTCTGGCCTTGAAAAATTTGTAGTGAAAATTCTTTAAGAATGGTAATTGTTTAAACAGGTTTCTTCATGGGACACTTTTTCTATCCCATTCCCTGGGATCCTCACCAAACGAGTAATACGAAGTACATTACGTGATATGCATGTTTAACGTCTAGACACTACAGAGTCATGGCCAAGGTACCAAACCCCAATTATGAGGCCAATGAAAGTAGGGTGACCCTTTTTCAGTTTCGCTTAAAAAAGGGCCCAACAGCCTTATTTTCGGAGCCTCGCATTACTACGCCATGGCACTGATCCCCTGCGTCTAATACCTACCGTGTGTTCAGTTTCCGAGTATTCGGCCTATATGACGTTAACATTAGTTACGATGCGACAATGGGACAACCTTCAAGTTCGCCGTCCCATGTCATGGAGCAAATTCCATGGCCGGGAATCCGATTCCTATTGACAAGCCTGTGTTTAATCCACAAACATAAGTTAATATTTGAGTGAATGGACCGTGGGGATAGAAACAACAAGAGGCAATTCTTATCTCGTGCAATGTGAAGTTTGTCTTCAAAAGTTTGCTTTGCATCAAGCAAAACAGCGTGCAAGCATTTTTATGACGAACTTGCGATGTCAGAAAGCAGGATGAAAATGAGAAGTCATTTATGGTTCTAACTGGAAAGCTATGAAAAAGAACGGGGTTAGTTTTTTTACTTTGTTGGAAACACTGCAGACGCAAATTATGGCGCGAAACACAAACGTTTGAAGATGATTAAGAACCTAAATTAATAATTTATCAATTTGTTTGCCAGACATTCGTGTACAAAAAATAGAGTGCAGATTCTGGTCGATAAGATTTTGCAAAGACGTACGTGTCGAGATGACTTTAGGCCTACATTAACCCTTCAGTTACAAATATATGAACGATGATAAACAGAGCTGTTCAAACATCAAATGAAAGATGTAAGTCGGGCCGGGATTTTCGGTTCTGGCGGGTTCGGCTTAAGTTTGACAAAATGTTTCGGGCCGATTTCGGGCCTGCATACAAAATTTTTGTAATAGTATTCAGAGTAACGATTTTTTTCGTTGGTAACATAGATTTGTTGTTCTCACCGCAGTGACTTGTATAAGTAAAGTGATTGTGATTTTTGTTCAGATAATTCTATCTGCAAACACAGCTGCATTCTTTTGTTCTCTGCTCGGATTAGTCTCACATTTTTTTGAGATGGCGACAGCGGTGAAGAAAGTAGCACGAGATAGCATTGCGTCGAAAAGACCAATCACTTACGCGATTCTTGGCTTGTTTTAAGAAAGGATTTCGCTAGATTTACCACCAAGCAAGGAATATTTCCTTTGAAGTGCTAAAATGACAGATGTTTTGATTTCGACAAACAGTGTGTTTGGACACTGCTGAAAAAGACTAGGTGTAATTACAAACGAGTTGATTAAACCTTCAATAAATATGAGTAATTGTGAATTATTTAGACATGTTTACATTGCTACGCCACCAATACCCCGAAGTTGCGCATATCTTAAGTAACTATGAAAATATGGCTTTCAGGGCTAAATTGGGCTTCAAAAATAAATGTCGGGCTCGGGCCAGGTTCAGGCTTGTGATTTCGGGTTTGGGCTTTCAGAAGAGGTCCGTTTACATTTCGGAAGCTGTAAAGGAGATTGTGCCTCACTTCAACCAACTTAATTATGTGGAAAACTTAAGCTTGATTGTTTTCCTGCTTTATGAACAAGTCAATCTGAAACTCTGTGAAAGATTTTGAATCTTCCAAAAATGCTTTGTTTTAGCAGAATTAAAGGTAGAAATGTGCAAAACAAGAGACTTAAGTGAATTTACCGAAGAATTCTGTATGTTGTTGATGAGCAAACCATGGCTAGGGAAGGACTGTTGGAAACAGCCGTGCAGCCTAAGGAATGGCCATTCTAAGCCGAAAAAGACTCATGTGTTATAAAGCAATGAGAATGATTGCATTAACCCTGTAAACAAAGAAACATTTGACTTATGGGTAATTTCGCTGAAAATTTAAGTGCAGACTGTTTTGTTCTTCGTTCCTTCTCAGCCCAAAGAGAAGGTCGCAAAATGTGGGACGTCTGTAATCAGTGCAAACAAAAAGGTGGAGAAGAGGCGACTTCACCTCTCATCTTTCAAGCTAGCATATCGCTGTAAGTTGGCTACATAACTGCTATAGAGCAATGTTTGCATTGGCTTCCGGTTTGTAGCAAGACGTTTAGTCACGGGTTAGCAACCAGTTGTCAGCATACTTCCATCAACGTGCTGTATTGCTTCAACTCTGCAGAACGGATTCCTTTGTATTTCACTGTGGGTGGCGCGGCACACGAGAGATGATTCCTAGGCATTGTTTCATCAGAACAGGATTATGCATGAACGTTTTGCTAATCAACAAGTCTTATTATAACGAAAGAAACAAAAGCACAGAATTCGATGAAACCGTGCTGGACGTTCAAAAAATAACTGCTTTTGACCATCAGCAATATTTAATAAATGAAGCCCATTGACACAGGTAAATTGTGATCCTGATGAAGTGCGTATCCAATCGATCAATCCTTTTCGAGTGATGTTTTTGTGGGCGTTGCCTTCCCTGCTTTACACCTCCGCGTCATTGCTCTTTATTCACTGAAAATTTCTGATGATGATCACAAAGCAGTTGTTTTCAAAATGCACAACATCATTTCGTTTGAATGTGTGGTAGTGTTGTTGTTTTTAATGTTACATCGCCGTAAAAATAGCCGTTCCTTTCTGTTGCGGAGGAAGTCAACGACGTTTTCGTTTCATGAATAAACCACAAATGTTTTATGCTTCATGATTAAACCACATATTTGTTTTTAGTTTCACGAAAAAACAATAATTTTTTGTCTCATGAACAAATCAATTGGCAATTTTCTTGTTCTTGAACCGACGCGTAATCCTTGCTCTTGGGCCGCAGAAAAGCAATACCGAAAACGTGAGGTTTGGAAAAACATCTTTATCAGTTTTAGAAAGGTAGTTGTCAACACACTGACGATAGAAGTCCGTGCAAGTGAGTTGATAAAAGCCGACACTGCTGGTTTTCAACGAAATCGATCTGTGATGTTAAGTTAAACTCCTTGTTTATCATTTCACCACCACCGCTGGATGTTGCACGTTGGAACAATGACTAAGGCAAGCTGAGGCGCTTGTGTTGGGGTCGAGGTCGGATTACGTGATTTAACACTCGGGGTGGAAAGTGAAAAAGTGCGACCGAACAAGTGGCGATAAGATCGACAGTAACTTCTTCAGAAGTTCATTAAACGTCAATCGTTATGGTAGTGGTTCTCAACCTTTTCTCTCCCACGTCTCCCTGTTCGTTTCTTCAACCCCTTGATTTTAAATAAGATGTAAAAGAAAATGCATTTATTGGTAAATTCATTGATCAAAATTTCTATGTAGTAGAGCTCGCGCCCCGATGGAAATTTATTGACGGCCCTTAGGGGGGTCGTGTAGCCCGGTTGAGAACCGCTGCATTAGGGATTTTGTTGCTTTCCAGTGAACGTCAAATTATTGTAAGGACTATTGTTGAACTTAGCGCTTGAATATTCCTAATAACCACTAATATAACATGGCTGCACTGGCGTCACGATTTTGGTCGCTCCCCTCTGGTAGAAAAGGTTTCATTTCCGCAAAGTTCACTGACGCGTCGGCCATGACAGGTGCTTTTGCGGGCTTCGCAGCCACAGGGATAACTAGTTTGTAATTTATGTTAAAATTGCAAGTTAGCAGTCTTGGGTCTCCGCACCACTAACATCATCTCTGGTCAACTCCACGAAACTGTTTCCGCGTTTTCGGTGGAGACAAAACCTGAAGCAACTTTCATGGGAAAATTCTGCTGATTTCTTGATACACATCTCACGTCTCGTGAATCCAAGACTTTATCATTTAAAGACACGTCTTTTATCATCGACGAAATTTTCACAATGATGCATTAAGTTGTAGGTTTGTGCAAAACACAAACAAGTTGTCCCGAAATCACATGACACGAATATGTACTGTAGCTGCAGGCAGATGACAAAAGCGGTGGCAGGGGGACGTTCTGTGTGAGTACACATCAGCAGGTCATACGCCGTTGACGTGCTGGCTTCGGCTATTGAATTGCATAGTAAGCAGTTTTGCTTCGCACTCCAACTTCCTTGAGATATCTGAACAATTTTGAAAGCCTTGAGTCTTTGTAGGCTTTTTGAACTGCATTCGTCAAAGTCACCAAGTCCAGAAAAAATATCCAAAATGTTTGCTACATTTGTTTCATCACGCAAGTATGTAGCAAATTCAAATACGGTTTTCTTTTCAACCACTTTTACTGATTTCACCTTGTCTGTCAGCCATTCTTTCAAACAGTATTTCCATATTTTGCAAGTGTAAATCGAATTACGGTCAAATCCTGGTGAAACACTCTGTGAACAGATTTGGCTGCGTCACCCTGTGGCAGGGCCGCAACCAGGAACGGGCAAACCGGTCAATTGTCCCCCCCGCCCGAAATTTTTACAAACATGTTGGCTTTCACGTACTGCACACGAAAAGTTGTTTCTCGAGACTGCGTTACATCTGCATTTACTTCTTCTCAAGAAATTTGTTGCATGCGTTTATTCTGCGTCATATAGGATAAAACAAAATCAATTTACCGTGCTTACGAAAACTACCAACACAGAACCGGAGACAAGCTTTAAGGCGCTAGTTGTGAAGTCAAACCATCCGTTTTATGAAAGAGACGTTGTGGTTGTGAATGTGACATCACAGAGGAGGGGTCCATAGGCTACAGCAACAGCGTGATTTTCAGTCAACATTTTTATGATTCGTATGGAACAGGGCTCGGGAACCTTTTTGGCTAAGGGAGCCATGAAACCGTATTTTTAATTGTATTTCCATGTTTTTAATTGTATTTCCGTATAATATTTTTCAACACTGGTGTAGGAGACGGGGGGGCAAGCGCACCCCCGAAACTTTTGATTTGGTGAAAATCCGGGCAAAATATGTGCGGAAATTTGGGCAAAATGTGTGAATACCTTCGCAAAATTGCTGTGAGTGCTACGATTTTACAAAAATAGCATTCAAAATCAAAGTGCAAACGTTTTTTTTTGGAGGTCATTTTCTTTGGAGTATTTTCCGGGCAATTTTGGTGAAATTTGGGGAAAAATCTTTCGCACCCCCAAAAATTTGCCTGCTCCTACACCTATGTTTTTCAACACTTAATGCAACTAATTTACTAACTAACGTGTGCATTTTTAAGCAAAACCAACCATTTTAAACAATGATAAATGTCTGAATATTCTCTTTAATAACATGCATCTTACTGTCAATACGACTTCTGGTGCTGCATGGTGTTGCTGATGGCTTTGTAGTCTGGTATATTAAAAATTACAGAAAACGTTTCATTCGTAACAATCGTGTTAAGAAAATGCCAAGCGAGCCAGATGCCGTCATCAAAAGAGCCACATCTGGCTCACGAGCCATAGGTTCCCGACCCCTGGCATAGAAGCGTATGTAAGCATTACTTGGTTATGGCGAGTTTGAGCAAGCAGTCTTGCTTACTGAATTACTATTCAGAAGTACAAACGCAGGGCATGCAGGAAAAATGTAGTCAAAGTGCAGATGAAAGCAAAAGGCTCGAAAGTGTAGTTCAAACCTTGAAAGAGATTAAAGCGCAAAAGGAGTTTTATTCGAACATTCACACTTTGCTACTAATATTGGCTACTTTGCCCTTTACAACCGCATCTGCAGAACGTTCATTTAGCTGTCTTAAACGCTTAAAAACATACCTCCGAAACAATATGGGAAAAGAGCGACTATCTGGATTGGCACAAATGCAACTCCACCGCGCTCAGGTGCTAAATCCAGAAGCCGTGTTAGATGAACTTGCTAAGGAAAAGATAAAGCTAGATTTTCTGCTTTAGTAGGGTAAAAATCAAAATGAAAAAAAAGGAGTAAAATTTTCATAATTTGAGTTTAGTTTAGATAAATATCCATTGCATAGCATAGTCAATTTCTGTTACAATACGGTTTCTTTTTTCGATGATTACATAACGCGCAGTTGATCCTTGAAACATCCCTCTGGGAAAACAGCTTCGTAAAGTTATTGTAAATAGTGTTACTTGTTCCAGTCCAAATGTTTCCTTGAAGTTGTTTGGCTCTTTTTTCACAAGGACCTGTCTCTTCGTGAAAACACGATCACATTTGCGTGTTGCGACTTTTTTTAATGGTGGTACGTAGAGGATTTATGACGGTACTTTACCCAAAAGAGTTATTTCAGTTTCTCTATATAAATTCTCAAAAGTGAAGCCCATATAAAACTATGTGTATTAACCGCACACGCTCGCAAACCATTCATTTGTACCACTCTTGTTATCAACTACGTGTGAAAGGATTTGGTGAGCTTCTGTTCTTTGTTGATTCCGAACCAGTCGTCAGCTGTCTTACCACTTAAATCATAAAAAGATTTAAAGCAATACGGTGATCGCTATCCAGCTTACTCACAAGATCGCCCGTAAGTTAATTTCATTTCTTACGTGTCCTTCACGCTTCGTCGCTTACTGAGGGTTCACTTAAGCAATTCTAGGCCACGTTCTCGAAATTCGACTTTCGTTACCATGTCGGATGGTATCGTCCGTATAACCTTAAAATCATTGGTTTTTGTCTTATTCGTGCCCGCATATACAAAGATCATTTTCGTAACGAAGGCTTAACCGCCAGCAGTTACCAAGCAGCCGCTGAATCACGGTAGCCTGAACCTTGCACCACATTCCTGACCGATCTTGATAGCCATTGGCTGAAGCCAGAGCCCGACCCTCCCAGATCAGATTAATTTCTTCAGCATTTTATCATTTGTGATTTAACGGTCTTAGTTTTTTTAAATCTAAATCTTGCTGACTGACATGCTGTAACACTGCTCCATCCTCCACGTGTTGGTCATGAAATCTTTAATGATTTGGTCTGTATGAATGTTGTTCTCTGTGTTATTTGTATCATGCGTCATCTATTCTTCCATGCTTTTTATATATTAACTGATATCTAAGATTGATTGATTTATTGGTTTTACATCTGAAAACTTCAAAAAGACTACTGATAAAATATTAACAAAAAGCTTTTGTTGAAACAGTACGTGGGATTGGTAATAATCGCGAAGGAGCTTACGATTTTCTGAATTTATCATCATTTTCTTGGTAAGCTGATCATAGCAAAAAGGTCGCATCATGGTTGACTGCACATCGATGGCGTCATAGTAGTTGCCAAAAGTGACTTCTGCCCCCCTGAAATTTTTCGCTGGCTGCGGCCCTGCCCTGTGGTAACGGGACCTTGTTGCTGAAATGTGGATATGTGCAGTGAGGGTCATCCCAAGGTTATGAAAGCAGAGCACGGGAGGCAGGTTCCTCGAAAAATCAACAGCAAACCTGGAGCCAGCAATTCTCGACGACACGGGCAGGAAATCTCAGCTTAATCAGCTTTCAAGAAATGTTGAAAAAACGCTGAAGCAAGAGAAAAATTAAAAAACACGTTGAGCAAGAGAAACGCTAAGCATATAAAACGGGCTAGGTAATTTATAGCCCGGTAGCGGCGGTCAGCAGTTCTTAGCTGAGCCACATGCGCCGTACAATGTTTATTTGACTCATCACCGTGATTACTTGAAACTCGTCGTCACATTACCGGCGTCAGGTTGGCTTCTTGGCTTCGGTGATAATAGAATATAGTCATACCATGTGTTTGGAACTACAGTTCGCCTGCTTTCTCTAAGTCTTGCTTTAGATTTCCATCATTTCACCGGCAAGCTTTTGCTTGCAATTTACAGGACTAAAGGTGCGTAAATGACGTGAAAACGATTTCCTAGTAAAATACTTTGCGGTCAGATTTTCTTGCGTCACCATTGTGGAGATTTGTTGCTGGCCGGGTTACGTGGGTCTTTTTCTCAGGTCGTAAAAATGAAACTGTCCCGGCTCCGGAGCATTTCCTTTTCATGAGCATGGCTCCAGCTCTGGAGCTCTTGATTTTCATGAGCATATCGTTCCGGCTTCGGAGCTCTTGATTTTTCATAACGTAGGTCCAGCTCCGGCTTCTGTTCGTTTTTACACTCAAGTTGACTGGAAAATGAAATATATCTGGTAATTGTACACAGAACTAAAAAATATATCACACTTTAACTTGTTTTTCTGAGAATGCGTTTCACATAAAATCATATTCCTGGTGGTTTGTTTTGTTAATTTTCGTGACGGCAATTGGCGGCAGGCCGAAGCCTGAACTGCGCTTCTTGCCGGGGCGGTTGGGGTGAACGCTCTTGCCCAAGGAGCGCGACGGCAATTCACTCATCCGTAGATCGAACAACCAACCTTCCAATTGAGAGGCGGACACTTTATCACCGAACTATTGCCGCCCTTTGGTGCATTCTCGTTCTAGCGACACACACATCCACTTTGTCAGCCATTCCTTCAAGTAACTCTCTAAATGTCGGTAAAGATAACATTGTAAGAGCGATACGGTTGTCTACCACAAACTGAATGAGATGCTTTTTAAATATTTGTTTAGTTATTGACACCGTAACTTTTTCACTGTCTATGGAAAGAAATCCTTTCTCAGCACAGAATAAGACACTAAGATCTTACAGAGTGACTTTTTCACAGTGGAAAAATTTTAACAACGTATCTTGTTCACATACAGCATTTCGTGCAATCGCTTGACTGTTCTTAACTTCATCTGTTTGTACGACACGTTTGAAAATGCCAACATAATGTCTTCCAGGTGGCGTTTCAACCTGAACGTTTTTGCTGCCAGTTTGGCTCCACAAACATCTCCATTTTCTGCAACTTGACTGAGAAATTTACCTTTGACTATCTTAAAATGGCTGAAATTTTCCTATCTTCTGCACTCATAATTAACAATGATGAATGGCAAACAAAGCACAATTTGAACTGAAAAGCTTAGGAGAAAATAAGACCTGTTACCGCGCTGATAACATAACGTTTGTTTCCACAAATAAAAACTTCAAGAAAAGTCCACGTTTGTTTATATTGCTTTTAAACCCTCCTGAAAATGTACTGCCACGCAAAACATTGCTGGTATGCTACCAATCAGGGTTGCGGGGTCGGAGTCGCAAGGAGTCGGAGGGTTTTGGGTGGAGTCGGATTCCTAACTGCACTAGGAGTTGGAGTCGGTGTCGGATTTTTGCGTCCGACTCCGACTCTGGAAGTCCAATTGGATCATTTTTTACATCACACTCCTAAGTTGGGAAATAGCCTTAACGATGATTAAACCACGGAAACATCAGAGACTCGCTGTTGCAGTCTGGCGTCATAACTCGTAACAATCGTGTTTAGTAGAGTTGCAAAGAGTTTTCGGTAAAGTCTCTGGCTTTCAGAAAATTTGGCAAAACCTAAAAGAAAGGACCCAGAGCCGGACCTACCATAGCCATAGCTTCAGCTCAGGCTCTAAATTTAATCTGAGCTACGGCTCCGTAGCCCTGTTTTTTCTTCCCCATGACCAGGGGCGGCTCGTCTAGGCGGGCTGCCGGGCTACAGTCCTCCCTGAAAAATGTAAGGCAAAAGATTCCGCCAAACGGCCAAACTCGCCTTAAGTTTGGATTTAGTTACGAAAATTTTACAACACAATCATTTTCGGTAATTCCGACACCATTTCGGCTCAACGTTTCCTAGGAATCCAACAAAACCAATGTTTCGCTGCTTGCCAACGACACCACTTATGCGATGACGTTTTCAGCACACTTGCCGATGAAGTTGGCGATTTTGGGGCTGTCATCTGCACAGCCCTAAAGGAAAGGAACCAAACAATTGGTTGCAAAAAACATGGTGGTATATCCGCCTATCGCAAAGCGTTTTTGATATTTTGACGATGAGTTTTTAAAGAAAAAACGGAGGAAATATGACCTTAACTGTTTTTTGCTACCTGAAATTCTTGGATATTAAATTTTATAATTAAGTTTAACAATGCTTTTACAAGTACTTTGGCGATATTGGCGGCATTGGATTCGAATCTGGTCGCCAATCTCGGGCTGTGAAAATACAGCCCTTCGTTTATCTGCACCAGTGCAGCTTGCAACTGTAGGCTAAGCTGATGAGCTTTCTAGGGTTGGCGTTTGAAGAGGCAGTAGTTGGTGGATCTCATTCCTGGACAACACAAGATGTGACTGGTTTAAAACAGTGAAATATGAAAAATTTGAAGCATGAGAAATCTGGCAAGCCAATAAGCTATTTCTCAAGTACTTTGAGTAGACCTTTAATTTTTTGGTAAGGTGAACGTTGCAGCTGTAACTGATTCAGGATACAAACTTTTACTGGAAAAGCATAACAATCCAGCTGAAAAAAACGAGAAATCTTGTGTAAAATCATAAACCATTCGAAATTTTTGGAAAATTTAAACTTCATTTGAAGGAACATGATTAAAGTACCAGCTCAAAGAAAATGGCTCCAGCCTAGGTCTGCTGCCATGACACGGTTTCAATAAATACTAAGCTTTGTCTTGTTAACAGAACAATGGTGCCTTATCAGTGCAGCGGAATGTTCCAAGCTTAGTGTGCGAGTGGTGATGGGTTCGACTCTCGCCTTTGCAGCTTTGTTGGCAGTGGTTTGGTTATGCGTCATACTTTTGATGGGACCGGTTTAATTCTTTTGTGTTCGTGTTTACGTTTTAGGGTTTGGTTTCATTAAACTGAAGTGAATGTTTTCTATGTATTAATAAGGACAACTGAAAATTACGAGTTTGATAAGATTAGGGCTGCTGGAGTGACTGGAAACGCCACTATGTTATAAAAACAGCCA
>Ga0210059_1001851_pt1 | contig 32414 bp, 15 predicted proteins | sample Ectturendosymbi2_FD_188042 | JGI IMG/M metagenome (GOLD analysis project Ga0210059, IMG submission 188042) | Ecteinascidia turbinata endosymbiont from Florida, USA - Sample 2 (SPAdes) (version 2) | ecosystem: Host-associated > Tunicates > Ascidians > Unclassified | place: Key West, Florida... | reverse complement strand
CTCGCGAAGCCATTTCATCCGGCCCGCGAAGCCATTTTGTCAATGATAAAAAATAATATACAATATACTTACGAAAAATTTGTTGATTTGGTAGAATATAACATATTCCGCAACAATCACATTGCGTACGACGTCCGGCCCTCGACATGGTCAGTATTACCTTATGTGCCCCTCGGACAAAAAAGTTTGGAGACCCCTGGTTTAGAGTAATTAGGAATAAATGCATATATTATAAATTTTAATGATAACAATAGTTAAATTTGCCAAGTTTTTTGTAGCTAAGATGGTCTGCTTAAAGGCTGTGCATATTTAGTCATTGCTTTTGATTTTGTCTAAATAGTCTGAACTATTCATCAAAAAAATTATAGCAACATTCTGAATATGGAACCCTCCAAACAGCCAGTCTTCAGAAAAGTTTGTTGGAAAAAACTTTTGAAAACGTTATAAATTCACTTTGAATCGTTTTTTTTTTCGGTCATTAACTGAAACGTTTTTGAAATGACTGAAAAAAATTAAGTCATTTCAGTCAGAAAGTCTGAAAATATAGGCTAATAAACACTGCTACGGTGAGTTTTAATACAACTGTTAAACAAGTGACCAAAATATCTCGGCAAAAAATGACCATATGTCTCAGTGAAAAAAAACAACTTTGAAGAGTTTTGACAATATCAGATTCATCAGACTCATGTCAAAGCAGAACTTGGTGTCCCAGCTTAACACCTTCACTGCCAGTGGACTTTCCTTTTAAAGCAGAGGTCCACAAATAGTGGGTTGACCCAAATTTGGGTCATGTGACCTTCCACTTTGGGTTGCAAAATAATTAAATTGACATTTTAAATTTAATATTCTAATTAGACAGAATAAATGCAATCATTTACTGTTCTATGTGCTACGTTTCATACAATTTTATGCAAGAAAGTTGCTATTGTCAATGCTAGTCTTGAAATTGATATTTAATATCATATTTAAAGTATTTTCCAGAAAATTAAGAACTACTCCATTTATAACATAATTCACAAAAAAAAAAATCAAAAAAAATTTTTTTATTGCAGACTCGAACGCTTGCTGAGTCTTTTGAGGATTTGAACAGCTACCTCACAATCGGTTGAGGAATTATGCCATCATTAAGACACGTGCAGACTGCTCGTTTTAGGTTGAAATCATACTGGCTGCAAAGGTGTTAAATGCAAACTAGAAGACTTGGGGTCTGAGCAGCTCTCTAGCTCAATTGCCTGGCAAGTTATGCAGTTGCAGTGTCACAAAAATATGGGTTCAATGCGGGATTTCAAAGTACGATACAATGCACAACGGCATGAAATGTGTTAAGAAGTAGAGCATAATGATTTTATACTATGTGTGTTAAATCAATTAGTGCATAGATCAATAAAATCCAACCTTTGAGAAGCAGACATTGTGCCAGGTAGCAACAACATGACCCAACATGTAAACATACAGAAAAGTACACAATTAAATTTGGAAGAAAAACAGCTCTGTTGTGTGATTTTTAGTTGTCTCAAGGTGTACCATCTTATTATTTTGTCTTAATCTGGAGAAAAGCTTCAAACCCAAATCACAAGCATGAAGCATCCTATTCCTATACTAAACAAGCAGCTACCATTTGCTAAAATTGAAGATAGCAATATTATTTAATGATAGTTCACTACCATTTGCTGAACTGAAGATGGCAATATTATTAAATGATAGTGTGTTTAGGCACAGAGACTAAAAATGGTACATACCCTGAATTTTACTGAGATGTTATTGAGAAACCTATACATCACGGATGTCCAACTGGAATGAGGATGCATGCTAAAGTTTTTCATACATATAATCTACTGACGTGCCATACCCTGTTAAAGTGTTTTGGTGCTATCATAATGAACTTCCTTATTATTACACATAGCAACAGACAGCTATTTATTGAAACATATGCAAGAGTCTAATGCCCTGAAAAATGCTGCCTGAAGATGTTTTTGTTGAATACAAAGGAATAATTGAGGTTGTAGGCACAGAAAAATCACCTTTCATTGCAACTGACATGCCATTTTCAAACCTGTGGTGTGCCACAAAACAGCCAAAATAGTAGTCATGCTACACAAAAAAGTAAAATCATAATATTTTTCATGTGCCAACAAAGAGAACATTTGCTTTATACACCATAATCTTACTTACGCTTTTCACGAGATGTCTGTCACAAACTTACATTGTAAAATTTTCATTCAACATTAAACACCTGTAAAGAATATTGAAAATGTTTTTTTCTATCATAATGCCCGGAGGCAGTTGTTGATAATGTATCAAAGGCTTACAATATGGCAAATGAACTTCTCTAATTCTTCTTCAAGGTTTAGTCATCCAGCTTCTTATCTTCATCAGCAATTCCTTTATTTTAATATACGAAGTTTACTTAACACATATATCTAATAATGAAATAGTCTAACAATAGTTAATCTGCCTTTAACATTTGGCATGGATTATCCAGAAATACTTCACTATTTTAGAACAATTTTAGAACAAAAGCTAACAGTATATATTTGCTATTACAATGATGCAGTCATTGTTTACCTTGCTTTATTGTTGGTTGGTTTTAAATGACAATTTTCATTACTGTCAGGCAATTTGTTGATCACAAAAACAGCACCTCATGTCATTGGATAAGTGTAACCTTTCTGCATCAATTTTTTTTACAAGAGGTTAACAAAAAAATATCACTTTTTCATATAAAATTTTCATTCGACACTTTTGTTCCCAGGTGGTTTGCTCAGAAAGAAATATGTTGGTAACCAATTAGTCACAATCACAAAAATTTGGTCGTGATCACAACAAACATCTCATTCTCATAATCTTTTTCTTTTCTTATTAAAGTCTACATATTTAGATCTATGTACTTACAAGATAAAAGGGACATGTCTGGTACCCAGATCAAAACATAAACATCAACCACGATGTTATGCAATAATTTGTGACCTTAATACTTCCTTTGCTATTTGCCACTGTGAAACCAAACTGGGCTATATCCAAAACTAGGATTTTGAGATAATGGCAGAAAACAATATTCATTCAGCTGAAAGGTTTGCTGCTTTTTCACCTTGTTACATAGCTTCTTCAAAGTCTGGTCACTTGTAGATCATAATGATACATATCAAGTCAACCAAAATTTGTAGCTTTTGGGACACGCCCATTGTTTTTGACTCCTTGTTGGATTAGACCTGTTGGTAATTTTTACATTAGTGTTGATCTACTCTATACATAGACATAAACCTCTATATAAATTTAAGGTTGAAAGTAAAAATTTAGCTATGTGGGTATAATTAACATATATCAATCATATAAAAGCAAAGAATGTGGTCTGTTTCAAGTTGCCTGTTGTGAGTGGCTAGACTGGAAAGTGTCACAGTTATCAACAGGATTTCGTATGTGACAAGGATAATTTCATACATGACAAGTGTGACGAATTTTCAGCGCATGACGGTTATGCATGATTGCTTTTGCACATGAACAGGTTGGTGTGTGCAATCTGCTTTCTCTGAAGCTCTTTTGACTATTAAGGTTGTCACAAAATTTTGACTTATTCTAGTGAATCAATTTGTTACCTTGAACTGTGATGACCTTGTTTAATTTTTGTCATTCCAAAAAACAAACTGAAAAATATTATTTTTGTCACCACTTTTTGTTACCATTGCAGAACAAAGTTAGAAATTCATATTACAGTAGAATTTGCCTAATTCGTCACCTCAAGGGAATTACAAAAATGTGACGAATTACGCAAACAGGTAAAAACTCTATCATAGAACCTTGTATACTTGATCATAGTAACTCGTATACATAGTGCTCTTATTTGCAGTAAAATACAAGTTTATGACGTTATGGTTGAATACAACAATTAATTCCTTTGCTCTATCTAAACTCCTCCATTCAATCAAGCACCTTTCAAATCTTTAATTAACTTTTCCGCGTTCTCACAATGGGGAGTTGGGTCGCGCCTTGCACCTTGTGTATAAATTCGATAAACAAATTGCAAAGTGCAACAATTCTCAGATAAAGATCCTTAATTTGTTTGAATTCCCAGACGTACTACTGTAGCTGCTTAAACATATAAAGCGAAACTGCAAATGACGAATTAGATGAACAAAACGCTTCTCAGGGATAGAAAGAGGTGACGAATTAAGCAAATTGACGAACAGAAATGTATACAAAAGATAGGGATTCTGCCAGGACCGACGAAAAAGTGACGAATTAAGCAAATTGACGAATTAGACAAGTTCTACTGTACAAGCATTTGAAATTGCATACTGTTTAGTTTAATCATTGGCTAGTTACATTATGTTGAAAGAGTATCTTTGTTCTCTTTGCTAGCTCTCCAAGGCAGGGGTGGTAGAGAAAAAGTGCCATCACCTGTGAAGTTCATGTTCAAATGTGCAACATGACCAAATTTGTGGTTTAGGCTACAACTAAAATATTCTTTCAGCATACGCACCAAGCACTGGGTTCACATTTCTGTGTTGCTTATTATCATAATGGAGACCAAAAAGATGTATTGCATAGAGATCGACCGATATATCGGCCTGGCTGATATATTGGCCAATATTTGGGTTTTACTGATATATCGGTATCGGCCAAAACGGCCGATTTTATCGGCCTCAGTAGGTGTTCACAAAATGCTGTTATATTTCTCATGCATCCAGACAACTTGTGCAAGAAAGCACAACAAAGTAAGTCAAGACAGTTATGTTGCACCAACGTTAGCTGGTGTGTTTTCATAAACATGCAAATAAGATCAACCATGGAACATGAGAAACTGCCGTCACAGCCGAAATATAAGCATCATCAGTAAGTTTTGCGATGCATAAAAGCTTACTGTCTAGACTGCAATACTGCTCGCAAGTATTGTGTGAAAGAACTCCTGTTGTACTTCTATAGAGAAGTTTTTGCAGCACAAGAGGTTTGACTGTAACTTAAGGTGCAGAAGTCCAATCAATGCTTAGTTTAGCGCAGATTAATTTAAGAAAAAGATTGCATGAAAAATGAATTGCGCTATGTAGCAACATTTGTGGTGTTATTCTGATTACAAATGCAATCGCTACTCACTAGTGACTCCAACTGTCGCTGTGAAGCAGTTGCACGTAAAGTAAGAAGCGCTACTCCAGCATTTCCCAAATACATTGAAGCGATGATTTGTTGATTAGTCCAATAGCAGTACAGTAGTCCGTATGCATTGTTGCATAACAATTACTGTTGTCCGTTTGTTGAACACGACTAGTAAAAGCAGTGTTTGCGATTGGATCAGAACTTCTGTGGCATTATTGTGCAAGCATCAGATGTGTAATTCGCACCTGTGCACGTTAGCTGTGGTCATAACGACTTGTTATGGAATTTAATTCTGGCGGACGGGCAGTAATTGGTTATAGCCTAGCACTGCTTAATATAAATAATTTTGTTCAGGCTAGGTTGTAGATGGCCAGTTAACTTACTGTTCGTTTACATTCTTGCCAGCACAAGCAGCATAGCTTAGTAACATAAAACTCCCCATGCAGAAAACATCGCATTTGCTCGTCAGTTGACCTCGTACCTTAGGCCATGATTCAATTGTAAACAGCATCAAAAGTATGTAGTTGTTATTTTTAATATTTTGTAGATGGAACTAAGCACAAGTAACATTGGTAAGAGCAAAGTGTGGAGCTTTTTTGTGGTGGAAGGGCCGGGTGTGCTTTGCAGATTGTGCAATGCCGAAGTAAGCCAAGGTTCTGCTTTAGGCAAAAAAACACTACGAACCTGTGGGCACAAATGAAAGAAAAACACAAGCAAGAGCATGACGAACTTCAAAAGATCTGTCACTGAAACAGAGGCCCAAAGCAGTTCAACAGAAATTACGAAAGATGTTTGACTTAGTAAAGAAATGAAACGCCAACGACCCCAAATCGAAAGCACTGGATAGACTTATCATGGAAATGATTGCAACAGACAATCATCCATTTACTATTGTGTCAGATGCTGGATTTCAAAGGGTGATGGCTTCAGCTGAACCAAGGTATGCATTGAAAAGTGAAAAATCCTACCGTACAGAAATGTTGCCCTCACTATGACCTTGTTGTGGATAAAATAAGAGAACACATTTCGTGCAGAAATGCACGAAAATTTATCTCATTTACAACAGATTGCTGGTCAGGGAAACAGAATCACTTATGAGCGTCAGTGTTCATCTCATCAATTACTGAGTGGAATCATTCTCAAGCTGTTCTTAATGCGAAAACAATAGAAGGCAGTCGCACTGGAGAAAACATTGCAAGCATTTTTGAGTGTATGCTCGAGTGCCGGAACATTGTAAAAGAAAGAAAAAAAAGGTGTTGTAGGTGCCAAGGGACAGTGGTGCAAATATGATCATGATCAAGGGGTTAAACTTAGCTAGTGTACCAAATTTCAGTTGCTTTGCACACACATTGCAATTAGTTATAGATGATGGTATTAAATCACAGAGAGCTGTTTCTGATGTAAGTGCTAGAGCACGAAAGGTGGCAACGCATTTCAATAATTCTGTGCCAGCAAAGCCTTCAGAAAATTCAAGAGCAACTTGGTCTTCCTATTCAGTGGTGTGTTTAAGGGGAGGCGAGCGAGGCACTTGCCTCGCCCCCCCCCCTTTAGGTGTTATGCGCATAAATTTTCTTTACTTTTGGTGAAAAACTTATTATCCACTCATCCCAAAGCAGACCATAAGTAAGTACTCTGCTTTCAAGGCCCCTCCCTATAGAAACTAAAATGTTCAGGTTTCAAAAAGGTCCCCAACAGCAACTGCAATTTAAAAGTAATCTGCTTTAAAAGTGGCTACCAACAACAACTGTAACGTGCAAGCACTATGCTTTCAAAGGGGCCCCCAACAGCAATTTTAATGTGTAAATACCTTGCTCTAAAAAGGGCCCCAACAGTAATGGTAATGTGTAAGTACCTTTCTTTCAAAGTGGACCCCAACAGCAACTGTAATGTGCAAGTACTGTGGTTTCAAAAGACATCAACATTAAATGTGGAAGTACCTTGCAAAGGTGCCCGCAAGAGCAACTGTAATGTATGAATACCTTGCTTTCGAAGGGACCCCTAACAGCAACTGCAATTTGTAAGTAGGCTACTATATTTTCAATGGAGCCCCACCACCATCTCCAATGTTCAAATAAAGTAAAGCTTCAAACCAACTTCTATACATAAAAAAATTGTGAGTTAAAATTTCTTCCAAAAAGTTCTGAAAAGATCTTATCAAAAAAGAGCAAATAGTTATAACAAATGACATTTTTTATACCAAATGATATTTAAAGATTGAAGTATTTGGATTATTGATAATTTTATGAAAGTGCCACAGTTAAAAAGAAAGTATCCAAGTGGAGTAGCAAAAAGAAGAAAAAAATAATAAATCTGATAAAAAATGTAAAGGTCTCCTCGACAGATTTGGTACTAGTGAGCCTACAGAGGAGAGTACAGCTTCAAGCGCCCAAGTTGTTAATAGTAGCCATAACTGTCTAGGGCATAATCACATGTCTATTGCATATTCAGATACACAAAAGCTCAAGTTTTGCAAAAATGAAGTTGATAAATGCATGATTTAGAACATTCAAATATCCATCCAAGGATTTCTTTTTTATGTCTCGGAGTTGAAGAGGTTAGACAAATTCCTCGTTTCTTGTGATGTTGTAACCTTAGTAAACATTTCCATCAGAAAATAAGACAACATTCAATTGTTATAGTATGGACCACACTATATGTTTTCATTTATAGAAAATTTTCTTCTTAGTTCACAAAGTAATTTTGTATTGTTGCTTTGTGCTACAAAGATTGTCAATAAGCAAGGCTACATTCATGCTTCTTATCATTTTATGAGTACTCATTTCTCTACACATATTATAGGTAATTTCAGTGGATTGAATTTAGCCCATGCTTGAAGTAACAGGTTGTTTGAAACTTGACTAGTAAATGGTTGGTTTAAGGTAGACTTGCTAGGTGATAATACTTAAAACATGCCATTTCTTCTACCTGAAATATCTGTTTCTGAGAGAGTGTTCAGCAGTAAGTGAGAGAGTGTTCAGCACTGCCAGAAACATCTATGACAGGGGTGGGCAATTAATTTGGCTCGGCGGCCACCTTGAGAAGGCCGCTATCAGTGGAGGGCCATAACTTCTGGAAATAGAAACAAATGTCAGTTCAAATTAAGTCTTGGCACTAATGTTTGCTGTGTTGATTTGGAGCGTATTTTAGATTTGAAGATTTTCGTGAATGCTTCCGCGGGCCATTGTAAAAGCTGTGGCGGGCCACTTTTGGCCCGCAGGCCGCTATTTGCCTACCCCTGATCTATGATAACAAAAGATGCAGACTACTTTGTGAAAATGCAGAAAAACTTTGCTTTCTACATGACAATCTTAAACTGTTGAGATGGAACTATTGAGTATTGACAAATGGGTTGAGGTGTTTCATTTCATATACCAATGCCAGTACTTCAGTTGCAGTAACTAATGCAACTAGTTCGCTTTTAAGCACATGCAGTGATTTAATGTCACATTACATCAAAATTCCAAACTTGATTTCTTTAAGACTTGATTGACTTTTCAAATTGAAATCGCACTGAGTTACAGAAGAGTCTGAAAGGCTAGTTTGTGAAATATATGCAAAAACAAAGCTTCAGTAGAGTTATATAATACAGTAACTGTCACCAAACATACTTTTGTACACCAAAAAAGTGACTTCTGCTTTGGAAAAAAAGTTTTTTGGCAATGGTGAATTGAATTCAGTATTGTTTGTACCAACTTCACCTCCTTAAGTTGATGCTCTTTTGTACTTCTTTGCATTGTTCACCACCTTTCAATTTTCAAGCACTGTTTTTGCTTTTTTTATTTAAGCACTGTAAGCAGTTCTCTTTCAGTGTTCTGTTCTTATTGTTTTGTTATTTTTATTAACATTTTTTCTTTATTCATGGCACTGTGTTTATCTTTCTTTGTTCATGGCACTGTGTTTATTCATTGCAGATAGTGCACGCTATTCCAACAAGTTGATTGGATTGATTAAAAATTATGGCAAAATATTGAAATTGCTGCAATTTGAAAAATTTTCGCTCACAAATCCTGATTTTTAAAGTTTTTTAAAAAAAGGTAAGGCATACAATACATTATATTGTTGATAATGAAGCAGAAAGTCGGGCACAATTGAGAAAAACTTGACCAAAGAATTTTACCAAAATGTTTTATATATTTATAAGTATATTTTGTATTTTTCTGATAGAGTTGAATTCTACCTTGAAGTAAATCGGCATGAACGCATGTATGAAATGGGATGCGAGTGTTGACTTGGGTCCAGGTGCGAAAAGACCACATGAGTTGGACTAAAGGATTAGGTTCAGGGATGAGGTTTAAGGATTAGGTCAGGGGTTAGGTTTAGAATTAGGTGAAGTGTTAGGTTTAGGGTTTAGTGCATTTCTACTAAGCCTAGTGGAGTCTAATGCACAATCACTTGTAGTGCGTCACTGTCATGTTACTTTTTAAACTTGTAACTTTTCAAAACTGAAGGTCCACTGACAGACCAATAGGCACTGCCTTGTTTCAATGCATAGCTATTGCTTTTCTGAAGGTGCAATGTAAAGAATGGATGTGCATCACCATAGACATTGTGAGCGGATGTGTGATGACGTAACCAAAGTAGAAAAATACCTTGTTTCATAATAAACATAAGCAACCATACAAAAGAAAATATATTCTTTATTTCATTTCAACACTTTGAGAGCCAGTGTACAATATATTCGTACTTTGATTTCGGCCTAAAAAACAACAGTTTTCGGTTGCATTACCAACGCCCTAGCTCCTCTGCTGATTGCGTTAGAGAGCTGTTCAAAGGCTTAAACGGATCAGCCAGTCTAGTAGATTGTACTCGAAAAAAAATTTGTTGGTTGGGGGTTTCGGATTTTTTGTGCGTGACGTCATAAGTGAAGTAGTTTTGGGGTCATTTTGGCTCATGTTGCCTGGCCTAAGGCCCAACCGCTAGGCCAAAGTATTTCGCTGAAGTTTTCATTGGAAACTAGGCTTGAGTCCGAGTCTTTTGAGTCTTTGATCAACTTTCTAGCGTTTCTGATTCAAAAGTTATGATCTAAAGCAAACAAATTAATTAATTATCTAATTAGTCAAATATTTTTACTAACTTACATCACAACTTTTGAATCCAAAACCCCAGCAGGTCATCCAAAGTATCAAAAGACTCAGATTGTAGTCTAGTTTCTAGTAAAAACTTCAGAGAAATACTACCACCTAACGGTTGGCGCCCAGGGCCAAGCAAAGTGGGCCAAGGTAGCCTAAAAGTCCTCCACTTATGACGTCACTCACAAAAAAACCGCACCCCCAAGCAAAAAATTTTTTTTGAGTGCAGACTAGAAGACTAGGCGTGTCTTTTGAGACTTTTACAGGGTCTGTAGAGCATACCGGAACGGAGAAATTCTTGCACAAAGCCATGTGCATTTAGGCGTTTTTTTTTCTGAAAATCCCCGAAACCACGCGGACACCAAAGAGTTAATATCACCTTAAACTGAAATGAAGAATATATTTTCAACGCAACTGACGCCTGGTCTGCACTTCATGATTCATCTCCACGACAAAAGGAAACACAATCGGCTTGGGATGACCTCGCTTGCATAGATTCACTCGCTTCCCTGCTCGACACCCCAAGCCCTTGGAACCACTGCTGGCTACTCACTGCACAGAAAAGCCACACCGCTGCCTGGTCAGAAGTCTTCCCAATTGCTAGCGTCGCAAACCTACTGAGCTCTGATGAGCTCCGAATCGCATTGCCCTGCGAACTGGTGTCAATATTTTCAAAAGCACGGAATGCCACTGTTGGAAGTTTGTTGACAGGCTGTGGCTTCATGGCTTCTCCTACATAAGCATTAAGAATGAGACATTCAGCCATAAAAATCCTTCCTCAAACGATCATTGACCCGCATTGGTCTCCCCTCTGTCCTTGAGCCCGTTGGCCTAACGAAAGATAGAAGGCCTGATGGTCTGACCCTGAACCCTTGGCACAGAGGCAGGAGCCTTGTATGGGACACGACAGTTGTGGACACCTTTGCAGAAAGTCACTACATAGTCAGTGCCGCTATACCAGGCAGTGTAGCAACTGATGCTGAGACCGACAAATGCTGGAAATACAATGACCTTCTTGACAATTACTACTTTCAACCAGTTGCAATCAAAACCACTGGTGTGTACGGCAAGTCCACTGCCCCCTTCTTGAGCTATCTTGCAAAGAAAATCGTTGACATTTCAGGCGACCCTAAGGAGTGACAGTGGCTCCACCAGTGCCTGTCTCTGGCCATGGTCAGAGAGAACACTGCCAGCATATTGGCCTGTGTACAAGCTTGATCTGACCTTAGCCACCCTCAGTGCATTAACCAGTGTTCCTGCCCATCACTTGCCTCTCTTCAATATACAGCCATCGCCTTCAGAATGTCTGTGTTTTCAGTGAGCTTTATTGTCTTCAGTATGTTTTTTATGCTTTCTGTGAAGCCTCTGTACAATATTGTTTTGCTCGACTTTTCAGCTATCCTGAGCAACCTCATTTTGTTTATTTTTCATGCACCCAACACTACTCAACTGTATTACTAATGTTTACTGTACAACCTTTTTGTAATCTGTCTTTCGAACACACACACAATGGCAGTACTCCATCATGGTCTGTATAATTTTACTGTGTTTTTCTCTTTGGGTATGTTGATCAAAAAAAAAATATGACCTTCCCCTTACATGTAATGCTAAGAAGTTGTGATGTTTTGATTTTTTCATTGTCTGTGGAAAGAGATCCTTTCTCAACAAAGAATCAGACACTTTAAGATCTTACAGACTTACAATTTTGATTTTTTATATTTTCACACCAGTTCTAACCTAAATTATGCTGGGGGTACAACCCTAAGTTGATGGTACCAATGCCACTGACCATTGATTTTACATACTACTCCACTAGTAGGCCTAGGCAAGATATACCTCGTTTACTACAGTTTTATTAGTGGCATTACAGGTACTGCACAGTTACGTTAGCAAACCAATCAGTAAATTACAGTTAAGCTCACTGTAACTGAGCATCTAGGCTGCACTCAACAGAGAGAAACATGGCACAGTCAGTGACAGTTGGTAAGTTCCTTCAAGATTTTTTTAGAATGCCTGACACTTCTGCAACATGCAGTGCATTGATGGAATTATATGAGATCACAATCCATAAGACAGCAGGCCTATTTGCCACAGAAGAGACTAGAAGGGACTAAAAAAGTGCGAAACATAGATGACCCTATCACAACTCAGCTGATCACTGTGACTAAGCCTCTTCCAATAGTTTATCACCATTTCAATTCAACTACTCATCTTAGCAAAAAGTGTTCCCGATGTACTTTTCAAATCACATTAATTAGAAGCAAAAACCAAAGATATTTAAATGTGTCATATCAATGATGTGGCCTCATGTTTCTCGAATCACGAGTTATAGACACAAGCCCATCGAGTCAGAGTCATCTAAGGTTCGAGTTGTGGCCGAGTCAACTCCTGATTGAGTCACAGAAAATGTCAAGTCACTTTGAGTCATTGGTTTGCAAGCAAGAATCAAACTCCAGTAAAAATGGAAACAATTTCCTTATGTTTTTTAACAAGAAAGTGCTGCTCAACAGCGGTGTACAGGATCCGGATTTTGGAGTCAAATCCGGCCGGATGTTAGGATTTTTTTAGAACTGGATATCGTTTCTGATTCAACCGGAACCAGATTATCCAAATGAAGTAGTTGTGGCCATGCAAAAACTTGTCATGGAATAATAGTTCTATCAGGCAAAACTATGATATTTCGAAATTGTACTAGCACCAATCGTCTTTTCTAGTTTCTCTCAGTGAAATGCAATGTTACCTACTGCTCGGAATCTTCTTAACTTTCAGACGAAGGACATCTCAGTCAGAGATGATCAGATAGTAGATTTTTACTATCCGACCTATCCTGTTTTGGAAAAATTATATCCGTGTCCGATCTGAATCCTGTTTTGGTTGAAACCATACTAACCGTATCCGAAAACTATCCAAAAGTGTATTGTGATGCACAACATACATTTTTGTGGTGTGTCTATTTTGCCTCATGAAGCAAAACAGCCTTATGAGGCAAAATAACTGTTAGAGTTATTCTGCCTTCAGCTGAACATGATTGGTTGAAGTAGTCAACTGACAAGTTTGGAACGCATATCCTGCTTAGCTGACCATGACATCTGTAACAGCTCAGTCCCATGTATGGATGATGGTTGTCATGGTTTCAGGGCTGGCAAGCAGCTTCTTATTTGCATTAAGTCAGTGGTTCCCAAACTTTTTCATTTGTGGGTCCTATAGTGTCAGCACGTACCACCTTGTTCCAGGAAAAGTCAATGTGCAAAATATCGTTTGATCAAAAGTTTGGAAATAGTTTCAACATGAACAAAAGGGCTGCAAGAGTTTTTGTTGCCATTTTCAAAGCCAACAAAGGAAGTACACAAAAATTCAGGAGTTTATTTGCAGAATCCGATCAACAAAAATTATAGCTGTGAATATAATTTTAGTCTAGAAAAAGTAGGCCTATTCGTCCACCACGTTGAAAGCCTTCGCGTAGGCCTACCACTAGTGGTACGCATACCACAGTTTGGGAACCACTGCATTAAGTGAACTGCAGACTAAACCCTAACGCTAAACACTGAACCACTAAACCTTGACTATAAGCCCTGATCCTAAACCCTAACCATAAACACTTAAACTCCAACAAATTGTCTCTGCGTATTGTACTAGTCACATGATCACTTCTACCAATTGTGTTCAAATGAAGGCAAGATAGTCCCAGTGTAGGTTTTGGCTCATGAAGCAGAATAGACACTACCTGAATGCATTTTGGGCCCTGTCATGCTTATAAACGGAAAGTTTGACATATCTTGCAAGCTTGACATATCGCGTAACCTAAGTACTTTTCCGAGTCAATTGCATTAAAAAACAAGCTAAAGTTTTGCCACACAGTCCCATGGCCACGAGGGGGCTTTGGTGGGCTTAGCCTTCTGAAACAAAGCTCCAAGCCCCTCCAAATTCAAATAAGAAGCAGTATAAAACAGTAATATTTGTTTAAATTTCAGAGAATGTCAAGCCCCACTGCACTAATGCAAAGCCTCACTACAGAGGACTTTCTGGTGACGGTTTTGTTGCCACACCAAGCTTTTCATTAGCCATCCCTTTGGTAACAGTGGTTAGATTTCAATGCCATTCATGAGTTCACATTCATAATTTAATTTATTAATCTGCCCCTTGTTGCACTTTAACCAAACCTAACTACATAGCAATGCTAATCTATAAACCAAAACACTAAACAGCATTCAAAACAATACACTGGCTTAAAATATGTCATTTATATTGACATGACTGACTAAAAATTCAGTTCAACATGTCAATATCGCAAAAAACAATTTTGCATATCATGTTTAAGAAAGAAAAATGCTATCTGGCCTGGTATCATCCAACAAACAGGCAATGCAGGCTCACATAGAATGGTTGTGAAGACTAAACTGCAAGGCCTGGTGTAGACTACAGACGACAGTAAAAGAGCTAGAGTGATCCAGCTAGTCTAGACTACAGATCACAGTACACCTACACTAGCTAGCCTTAGTCCAGGTACGCAGCAAATAGCGTCCTCAAAATGTATACTGAAAGAACCCTATCTTGCCACACCAGGAACAGATTCATGCTGACAAACTTGGAGTTTCCAATCAGCAGATTAAGAGGGGGAATTGGATTACACTATGCTGCAGAGATTACACCATAGACAAACTGGAAGACATGGCACAGAAAGTAGAAAAGATGCTTCTGAAGATAATAAATGAATGATTGTGCAATGCGCAAGTTTTCCAAAAGTCTGAATCCTAAAAATATCGATAAAAGCGTTTCGGATATCCGGATGCGTATCCGGTTCCCGTTTGAAAGCAGTTTTTGGATATCCGTATCCGGTTGCAAACTAACTAACCTGCCGGATATCCAACCGGCAAACTGGATTGTGATCATCTGTGATCTCAGTTCTCAAGCAACTTGTAGTTTGGAACAGTGTTGCCAACTGGTATACATATATACCAAATTTGAAAATTTTGGTATATTTTCAAAGTGCTTGGTGCATAATTTTTTGATTTGGTATATACGAAAAATTTGGCTTATATTTGGTATATTTTCGTCAGAGGGTTTAGTTGTGATTTTAAACCAGTTTATTTGGTTAATTACAAAGCGAAAACAGATAAACCGACAGTGGTAGTCAGCGGCGGATTAAGGGAGTGCTAACTGAGCTACAGCCAGGGGCCCCCACCATTTAGGAGGTCCTCCAGTTTCTAAGTCGGTAAAAAAGAGTAATGTGTGAACAATACACAATACTGTACACTGTAAAAGATACCATCGTACACTGGCTTCCGTACCAATCACTCTACTGAATTAGCAATTGCTGCCATCTATGATGACATGATTTGTAACAAAGATAACAAATTAACAACCTGTCCTCTGTTTCTAGACCTAAGCAAAGCCTTTGGCTGTGTAGATAATAAAATATATCTTGAAAAATTGTTTTACTATGGAGTAAAAGGAATACCCCTAAAACTACTTGCTTCTTACTTGGACAACAGGTTTCAGTGCACTAAAATAGGAGATACTAAATCTTCTTTTTTGAATGTAACATGTGGCGTGCCCAAGGGATCTGTTGTTGGGCTTTACTATTTCTTATATATATTAATGACATTGTGAAAGCCTCCAACTTTAATACTGTTTTATATGCAGATGATATCAATCTGCATATTTCAGAGAAAAAAACACGAAATCTTAGAAAAAACGGTTAACCATGAGCTCAAAAAAATTGATCACTGGGTTCGTGCTAACAAATTATGTATCAATTATTCCAAAAGTAATTTCATGCTCATGAACAACCATAAAAATATCAATTTTTCAGTGTCAATTAACCATCACCCAATATCAAAACAAAGCAGCTTAAAATATCTTGGCGTTATACGTGATGATAAACTTAATTGGAAGCCTCAAATTGAAAAGTTGGTAACACAGCTCTCCAAATCATGTGGAATGTTGTTCAAATGAAAACACTACACCAACATTTCAGATCTCAAATCTGTTTACTTCGCTCTTTTCCATTCCTATTTAACTTACTCAATACTCAACTGGGGAAGAACCAACAAGACGACTTTACTCCCATTAATTAGATTGCAAAATAAAGCTGCGAGAACACTTGAATATAACAAAACTAAAACAACTGTACTCTATTCCAAGCACAAAATTTTAGAAATACCTGGTTTATTTAAATTGTCAGTTGCCAAATTCATGTACTCCTTTTATAATGGTGGATTACCTAATCACTTTGATAACTACTTTGCCGAGATTGCATCAGTCCACAAAAATCAAACAAGACTTGCTTCTCTGCAAAAATATTAATTACCCAGAATGCAAACATCTCTGGGTCAGCTTTCTCTAAAGTACATTGGTCCGAAAATTTGGTCTAACATTCCGGAAAAATTGAAATCATCTTCGCCTTATTAATTGGGCAAAAAATATAAAAAAGTTCTGCCATCTTGCCAGACTTCCTGTTGATCTTCGTTTTATATTCTTGTCACATTCTGTAATATTGCGCTGATGTCACTATTTTCCCCCCTATCTACCGTTATAGTTACTCACCCCACCCCCTGTGCATAGGCATGCTTTTCCCCACTGTTTTTTGTTGTTGTTTTTATGCTTATTTCACCAGACGTTGATTTGACGCTTTTTGTTACTTTTATTACTACTTGTAAAACGTCTTCAATTTAAATTTGGTTTGTGTTAGCAGCAGGGCTGGCTGAGAACTTGACCCAGGTGGTCTTTCGCCAACCCTTTGTGATTCAACATGTTAGAACACGATTACTAAGCTGCGAAACGTGAAATTTCTTATTTTTTTATTTTTTCATCACTATATAATCAACTAGTGATCTTTGATATTATTGTATTTCCTGATTAAACCATACCATCGCATGATTAAACCATACCATCGCCAATCGGGATTGATAAGTAGGTGCTCTGTGCTCACTCATTGAAAATGCTTCGTTGACATAAAAGTAGTTGATTCTTTGGCGTGAGGTCTGGCCGACACTTACTAGCAAGTAAGTACTCCAAGGTCTAAAAAGGTAATGTATTCCACCCGCTTGTTTTATGTCCGTTTGGATGCGCGTATCAGCCCTGCAGACAGCCCCGATGGAAATTGGGAACTTGTTAGGTGGTGTCAGGTCTCTTAACAATGGTGAAAGTAGGTAGATTTTAGCTGAGGATAATAAATCATAGTGTTATAAGGCAGGACTACCAGAGGTGGTACTTCAATACCAATTCTGGTACTATTTACTTCCAAAATGCAAGTTTGGACATTTTAATGGATATTACTTTTATGTGAATCGCCATTGTTTGGTACTATTCTTGATAACTGATTTAAAACAGAATAAACGCAATGATAAACAGAAAGGTGGCAGATATGAAGATACTTAAAGCGTTAGCTGATAGCAAGAATTAAACCGTATCAAGCACGTCTTCTGTTTGCATTTCGTTCAAGTAACTCTAAGCTTGCTCACCTAAATTCATTGACTCGTTCGATTTTAGTACGTTGTAAGATGTGCTTTTAGTTATTTTGTTGAGTGCCATTTTATCTAAGCGCAATAGCACAGCAAAAATAATTCAGTAGTGTTATGTCTTATGAATGAACGTAAAACTATACATAATAAGTGAAAGTGAATTTCATAACAGTTATCGATTAGTGAGTGCATGCTGTTGATTCTTACTAATAGTTTTACTGCTTTGTCCTTGATTGTTAACAGAAAGAATGGAATACTGAATTACAGTGAGTGCAAATATTATTTTTACCATATAAATTCAGGACCAGGGGCAGATCCAGCCAGTAAGTTTAGGGGGGGCGATTTCCGTAATATTTGGCAGTCAAGTCTCATTATGGGTTCACCATTGTAAGACAGATGAAGTATGCTTCACAACACTGTTGTGACATAACAATGGACGTCAAAATGGCCTTATATCGCAAATGTTGTTTTCTGAATTGTGGAAAATTATGATGAATAAAGTGATTTTTTTAGGTTTTAGGGGGGACGATCGCCCCCCCTGGATCTGCCCCTGTTCAGGACATATCAAACTGGACTATTATGGGAGGTAAGGTTAGGTTAAATTTGGTTAGGTTAGCTTTACGGTTAAGTTAGTGTATTTAGGTCTGGAATCTGACATGGAAAGCTGATATTTCTGAACATAATTTTTAAAGAAATTTTATTTACTAAAAAATGTCATTTGGATATATATGCAGTGGAACACCGTTAACACGACCATCCACTGGACGGCGCTCAGTTGGTCATGTTAGCGGCGCCGGGGTGGTCGCGTTAGTGGATTTAATCGCACTTGCATTCCTAAATGTTTCATGTATTAGCTTCCCAAACGTTCACATCGCACTTCGTATTTACCTGTCCATGGCAATATCAAACTGCAGTAGGGAGTGATCTTGTTCAAAAATAAAAAGCATAAAATATGAGGTTCGAAGCTGCATGGATCAACAGCGGCTCAGTTTTCTCTCCCTGATGAGCATTGAAAATGATATTGTAGAGACACTAACAGTGGCTTGCAGAGAGAAGGGCGAACGGGGCGACGTCCCCAGTGTCGTAACAAGGGGGGACATCTGCCCCGGGCGCAGCGTTTTGGGGGCGCCAAATTGAGGTCAGTATGTTAAGTAATAATTACGAAATGTCAATGGATGCAAGTAATTATGATTAAAGAAAATGTCGAAAGCCAACTACTCACTTGCGACATCTCATCAAGATTGCAATGGTTCCCAAAGCGAATATTAATGAAGTCTGGTGACGTTTTTAGGTGGAGCTACTGTCTCCAGCAATCAGCGCCGGCATGTGGTTTGACTGACGGAGGCGTCACAATGGTTTCAAGTTCCCAGGGTTGTGAACTTTCCAACTCCGTTCTCATTCTATAATTGTGTCACAATGGACGAGAATCCAGCTAGCATTCACAGTGCATGCAGTATGCTGCTCTGCTGTGCATGCCCGCTCTTGCAGCAGCGATGAAAGTTACAGTATGTTGTTACGACAGTAGATCTGATGCAGAAAATTTTTGAGATTTGATGGTTTGACAAAACGTCATGTTGAAATGGATGTGATGTGGCTCTGCAGGTAGTTGTGATGATTTTTTTGTGAGATATTGAAAAGTTGCCGACTGCTGCCTACATTTGCAAAAGTCTAACTGAAACTGTGCAACAGCGTTGAGTATATTGGTTATAATTGTGAACTTTTCAGTTTCGACTACATGCGTTTATATTAATTCGACCTATAAATGGAGCATCTCTATGGACATGATTGTCGAAATTTAAGTCACAAAATTGCTAACCTAGAACGTCTCTCGGAGCGTCAGTTGCCATAGATATTTCCTCTGTCTTAATACATTGACACATTTATTAGCCCATATCAGTTTTTTGACGATATAATTGACAAATTTTCAGTAGAAAATGTAAAAAGCTTTTTATTTCAAGTTAGACAATTACAAGCAAAGGATTATATCGCAGTCTCGCTGTCTATTCTTTATTTTCGGTTAACTTTTCAGCGTATTATATCCAAAGAAATGCTTTATGATTTTGTACTTTTATATTTGTCTAGTAGCTTTTTATGAAATCATTTGCCTTCAGTTTTTCATATGCATTTTTCTGTCTGTCCCTCAGTCAGTTCTATATTACATTATAAAAATCAATGCTCTGGGAATGCTCCAGAAGTCTAGAACCCTTGCAGGGGTGGCCAACCTTTTACACACCATTGGCCAATTTTTCCAAACCTGATTAGCCTACCAATACGTCATACCATCGGCTATCTTGTAACGATGTTATTTAACATCGTCAGTGATTTTCCAGGTAATGATGTTGAATGCTATCGGAATATCTGGTAAAGCAGCAAACAAACTTCACATTTACTGACTTTTTGATGAGTTTCGTTCTGAACTGGCTTCGATTTCACCACTTATTTCATGTGATGGAGATAAATTGTTTACTGAGAGCACCGAGCAGCAGATAATTTTTCAAATTTGAATAGGTAAGGTGCGACTTCGCTTTGCATTTAATCAATTTCATGGACAAAAATGCTTTTTCGCATGTGAACGTTATTTCAAAATGAAATATAACTCGAGCAAATTTTCGTAGTTCTGGGAAATTTAAAGTGGTAAGATCGCCAGAAATGAATCACATCAGAAACACCAGGGACTGGACTGAAGGAACATCCTTCAAATTACGTTTTCAATATTGAATTTGTTTTGAAGTGAATGATTTCCCCCTTGTGAGATATTGGCATTTTCATATTCTGTTGTTCACTAAGTAAGAATGGGTTTACAAATGCAAAGATTCAGTCTTCTTCTTCAGCAATATAAAAAACGTCTTGCAATAACTTAATCTTTTCAGTGCATTTTCTCAATTGCAAATATCAACAGCGCCTTCAATCTGCTACTTTATATACGGAAACTGGCTCACATCCTCATTTTCTAACTGCGTAATGAACAGCTTTAACTTCATCTTGAATGCATTGATAAGATTTATTAAGTTAGGAAACAATTTATTCTTGCCCTGTAGTTCGATATTCAGATGATTGAGATAGTCATCAATAGGTAACTAAAACTTCCAGATCAAATAGCCAGTTGTTATCACAAAAAAGAGCTCTTTCCTAAGGTGGCTCGTTTTTTTCTTGCGGAACATCATGACCAGGTTGTTTCAAAATGTTAACAGACAACTCACAATGGATTTGTACGAAACAAAAACACGATAAAATATTGAGGTTTGCTCCCTTGCTTTATTACGATCACAAAGATGCGTCACTTGAATCATCCAATGCACAAAAATTGGCGCATGCGCCATAGGTTGGCCATCCTGCCCAATACCTGTCACAAGCGTGATTGTGACAAGACTTGACAAAAGAAATAGGAACAAGTGGGTATGCTGCATTTGGGTTCTTAAACAGGCTCCGACAAATCGTGCTTTAAAAAACAACGGTGCAACTCTGGTCACTTATATGTTGTGTTTGCCAGATGATTTTTGTCCCATTAAAATTCTGTCATTAAGATTCTTGGGGATTTTTGCAGATGAAAGCTTTTTGCCTAGTTTTTGCTTTTTCTTTCACTAATTGCTAAAATTCGAATGTATTACTGCAGTTGGAAATGTCGCAATACAACAGTTTGAGTGTTCAATTGTGACCTAAAATTCAAAGTGGAGATAGCATCACGCAAAACAATTAGATTCTTTATTCTACGACAGTTAATGATTTCCAAGATTCAAAGGAAAAAATGATTTCCGAGATTCAAACGATTAGATTCTTAACTCTACGACAGTTAATGATTTTCCAAGATTCAAATGATTTCCACGATTGTTTACGTCAGATGCGTGACTTCACAGTCATATGCAATTTTCAGGCGGGTCTATAACCAACTATATGCAAGGACTGATTCAGCTTTCGATGCCGCTTAACTTCCAACTCACTGTTCACATCTGAGCTGCCATAAAAGGTCTGGGTGGGGGTGACAAAATGAACTTTGCCCCCGGGCACGGAAAACCCTAGGTGTGCCACAGGACGTCCCTAGGCATCCAAGGCAGAGGGTGATCAAAAAATGAAATTACAAAAATTAATTAAGGCTGTAACTGGACATTTTTGCTATTGCAAAACTGCTAACACATGGTGCATGGGTTTAATGTTTTGGAATTGTTTTTTTGCCAACACTAGATTTTACGTATTCAAATGGTAGTAATTTTCACTTTCTTCAATACCAAGGACTTGCACTCTCGGTGTGCGGCACACACCCAATCAAAGTGACAGTGACATGACTTTTTCCAGATCGTGCGATCTGAGAAAATCACTAAAAAGACTTGAAAGATATATATGGACCTTTAATTGATCTTCAGGGACATATTTCAGAACTGTCCTATTTCAACTTGCTTGATTTATCTGACTTTTTGATGCATGTCTAGTTTCCAGTTTCGTTTCTTGATCTGGCAATCCTGGGTGTGCGCTAATGGAGCCGCACACCTGTGCTTGCAATGTGTGCATCATTTCGAGCTTCGTCGTTAATTGGCAGTTCAGGAGGATTGATCATAACAGCTCACACAAGCCCATATCTGTTCTGTCCCTCCAGTAGTTGTTTATATATGCTAATAGTCACATAGCAAAAAATGAAAATTTTCTTGCTTATTTTATGCGCATTCTAAATTCTTTTGTAGTTTAGCACGTTTCAAACTGTCATCCCTGGGTGTCCGCCATCCCAGCCATATAGCTTCTCTGCTCAACTGCTATTCGACGAGACATTCACGCAGACTTACAGTTTTGTAGATGTGAATTGCGCTGACATAGCGTTAGGTTGTACTCCCATCTTTTATTGCGTTGCCGGATATTTTTGCAGTTACTGTATAAACTGCACTGTGGTAGTGTTGACTGCTGTGTTTTTCTCCGGTCTTGTGACTTGAAGCGCTGATAATATATGTTCATTCCACCAACACATTGCACAACAATGACTAAGGAGAGGGCATGTAGAATAATATTGAGATTGCGTCAACAAACTTCTCCAAAACGTTGGCTTGCAAACGCAAACATGACGTCATATTGTGACGTTGCAAACAGCGTATATCCAATAGCAATGACCACCATACCAGAGATGAACGGACTGTGAAATTTTTCAGTCCGAGTCCAGTCCTGATGAAATTGAATCCGATCCAGTCCTGATCCGCCAGTGTAAAATCATGTATTTTATTTTGCCTCATGAGGCAAAAGAACTACTGGAGTTATTTTGCCTTTAGCCAAATGATTGGTTGAAGACAAGATAGTTCCAGCAGTGCTTTTGCGTCATGAGGCAAAATAGACACAGCCTTTTGGCATTTGCAAAATCAGCAAGGAAGTGTCTATTTGGCATCAGAGGGAAAAGCACTGCTGGAGTTATTTTGCCATTAGGAGAATCCGATTGCTTTGATTGGTCAAGTGACAAGGACGATACACTTGTATTGCCAGGTCCTTGTTACATGACCTGAAATCCTAAACCTAAAACCAAACCCAAAGCCTAAACCCAAAACCTAAACCCAACACCTAAACCCAAAATCTAAACCCAGAACCTAAACGCAAAACCTAAACCCAAAACCTAAACCCAAGACCTAAACCCAAAACCTAAATCCAAAACCTAAACCCAAAACCTAAACAGAAAACCTAAACCCAAAAGCTAAACCCAAAACTTAACCTAAACCCAAACTTCAAACCTAAAACTTCTAAAAGTTGAAATTAAAAGTTGAACCCAAAACCTAAACCGAAGAGCTAAACCCAACATTCAAACCTAAAACTTAAACCCAAAGTTGAACCTAAAAGTTGAACCAACCTAAAACCTCAACACGAAACTTAATCCGAAAACCTAAACTCTAAAGGTAAACCCTAAACCGAAACTTGATGATACACCCTAAACGTAAACTCCAAACCCTGAACTTTTTGAAAAAGTGCATTAAAAGCACTCCTATCAAACGTGCAACCTCTACAAGCTGAGCTAAAGGAAGTGGTGAGAGCAGAACCAACGAACAATCGCACAGCAGGCATAGACACGAACCACTCAACAGGTTCACGTTGCTACAAGAACTCAACGTTATATGCGAACAAAGGTGGATACAGTTAGAATTGCAGAATAGTCCCAGCAGAGTTTTGCGTTTGATGGCAAAATACACTATCATTTTACAAACCTGTGAATTCGTATCACAACTAAAAGTTTTGATATTTTCAGAATAATCACATTAAAACACCAACATTTTCTCAGTCCGAACCAGTCCTGATCCGTTAATTTTCAAACAAGTTGCAGTCCGATCCAGTCCTGATCCGACCTCCTGATCCGTGCTCATCTCTGCACCATACCCTGCTGCTCAATACTAGAATTTGGTAGGGGGCATACATTCAAAAGCAGTCGACCCTCACATCACCAGACCTCTGCACACCACTGGTCACTAACCTTCAGTGCTTTGATCAGCGACTTTGCTTTTAAAAACGCTCGCAAAAAATCCATGTAACGTAACCAAACACCACTCTAAGATGAAAGCTTATTATTTCATTTCTACATACATTATATTGTTTGCTAAATCCATGTGTTTCGTTCATACTGTGATTGATACTAGTTAGTGATTCGTTTTTTTTGCTCAAGCTTCATTTGTTTCAATATTACAAGTACTTCAATTCGTTCATTCAGTTTTTCATATATAGATAGAAAGGGGCCCCTTTCTATGTTTCCGCCAGGGACCCATACAACCTTAATCTGCCCCTGGTGGTGGTGAAGTAAGGTTGCCAGACGTTCTTGAGCGCCAAGGACTGTCCTTGAATTTGCTATCAAAACGTGTTATGTCCTTGATCATAAATGTACGGGAGTGCATATTTTTAGGGATGCAAGAATTTTTTGCCCAAATTTGTTCTTGTTTTCGCAAATAACATATAAACAGCAAGTCGTAATGTTAAGACTAAAACATACCATTGTAAACTAATCAAGGTTTCTGCATGCCTCATAAGCCTACCAATTACCGGGGTTCAAAGCCGTACCGTACGCCCTCAACTAGCAATCAATATTCTGCATAGCTATATGTGAACAATGGTGATATTTATTGTGTTGAAAAATGTTAGCTAATTACAATAAAATCCTCCCAAAAATTGCTGTTTATGCCACCACGCGTGGAAGGTGTTGTTCAGAATCTTCATTTTCAAGTTTTCATATACGTTCTAAACTTATTCTTCCAACACGATCATCCTAATAGTTCCGATCTGTTCTTCTTTAGCATAGATGTGTGCATTGGTGTTGGCCAGAATGGTAATCAATCTGGAAAAGGAGTAAAATATCGGGTTCCGATCTAAAGTATTACATTGCCGCAAATAGGTTAAGTCTCAAGTAAGTAGAGGGAAAGGAGGCAATTTAATACATAGCATATAGCTTAACCTTCCACATTTGCAATCTTCACTGCAACATATTGCACTTATAATACTACAACTTACTTAAATGCTTACAGCTTCTGCAGTAAAGTCACATTATAAAAACCAAAAATCCACTCCAGTTTCGACAGTTAAATGAACATTTGAACACAGAATGCTAAGAAAAAATAGGAATATGAGACTGATACACGCAAATACTTCAACCATAGGCGTAGCCAGGGGGGCCAGGTGAGGTCAAAGAGGCCATGCCCCCACCCAAATTTTTGGAAAATATAGTCATTTTGTGCTTTGAGAGGCGTTTTTCCAAACAAAATAGTGTTATTCGCCTAAAATCATACATTTTGTCCCCCCCAATTTCCCCCCCCAATTTTTGGCCCCCCCAAATTTTTGGGCTGGCTACGCCACTGGCTGCAGCCTGTATCATCAACTACTAAGGAATGTGTACAAATGCACATTTCCAATGGCAAATGATTTATAACCTCAACAAGAACATTTTGCAAAAATAGCAGTGCTTCAATGCACTGCAATAGCATAAGTGAATTATGTAGTAGCCTACTCTTCATGAAAACTTCATTACACGGCATTAAATTGAAGCAATAAAATTTGGCAGGATGCAACATATGCAATGCATTGCATGAAACAAACGGCAAATATGAAAACTTAACAGTATAAAATCACAGCTACATTACCACCACGCAACATATTACAGCTGCAGTTACGTAGTTAATTTTATTCATGAATACTTCATGGAAACAGATTAGCACTTGCAAGTCTCACGCCATCAAGCAAGTTTGAATCAAGAAAACTTCACACGATCATATCACGGCTACACTACCGTAAAACATTTGCAGCTATAGCTAGTGCTACATTTTATTTGTACACTTTACACCAACAGCAATATGAGGTTTACGAAAATTAGGGTTAGTTGAAATGGTGAGTTACCATAAACTACATGTTTCTAATTTTTAAATGTTTCTGACTCCACCCAAATTTGAATGAAGTTGTTTCAGTTGGCCCAACTTTGATTTGGGTTGTTGTAATTTGCTCAAATATTTATAACATACCTGAATGACACTCTTCTAATTTGACCAGATATTTCGATGTTCCACTTGGCCCGAATTTGAATGGAGCTGTTGTTGTTTGGCCAGAGTTGATTTAGTCTGTTGGAATGTACGCCAATTTTTCCAATTTATGGAAAGATTTTTAACTTCACCCAAATTTGAATGAGGTAGTCCCAATTTTCTCAAATTTCGTTAAGGTTGTTAAAATATACCCAAATAATTTTGATTTTATCCAAATTTGAATAGAACTCTTATAATTCACCCAAACATTTCTGAACGCACTAAATTTTAATGGAACTTTTCTATACAGCCCATTTTGGAACAAGACTGTTTGAAGTTGCGCACAATTGAATGAAGCTGTTACAAATTGGCAAAATTTGATTTGACTGATGGACTTCACCCAAGTGTTTCCAATTAATCTAAATGTTTTTGTTTTCACCCAAGTTTGATTGAAGCTTTTCTCATTCGCCCAGATTTAATTGAGGCTGTTGGACCTTACCCAAATGCTCCTATTTTACTGAAATGTTTCTAATTTTACCCAAAACGTTAAGTTTTGTCATTGGCCCAAATTTGATGAAGGCTGCTATAATTACCACATGATTCCAGTTCACTCAGGGCAGTGTTTATTTCGGCATCAGGGGCAAACAGGAACAGCAAAATAGTTTCAGGTTCAGCCTTTTTGTCCATTATTTTTCTGTTGATTTGATTACTATTTTGCCTCAGATTGGATAAAGACACCACCTTACTTACATGTGAATTTAGCTGTATACTTTGCCCAAATTTTGAAAATTTTTGCCCGAATGATGGCCAATTTTTCAGCGCTGGGGATGCGACCGCATCACCTGCATCCCCATGCCATATGCTTATGTCCTTGATTCTTGAAAAAGCATCTTGTTGTCCTTGAATATTTTCCAGCGTCCTTGAAAGATCTTGAATTTTTTCAAAAATTGTTAATTTAAGAACTATTGATTACGTTGAGCATTCAAAAATCAAGAATTAACAATGTCAATGAACAGACCAATGTATAGATTTGTTCCATCTTAAGAGTTGTGTAGTAAAAAGTAGCCTAAATTGTTGAAGAAGGGTTGTGTCGTCATAATACATTTTGTTTATTTTTAAACTTCCTACGTGTTTTAACATAGCCTGACTTGCTCATACGTGATTCAAGCTTTCTGAAAGAAGCCCACCGAACCCAGTGGCGCGCAGAGGGCGGGGGGAGAACGGGACGACGGTCCCGGGCAACCAAAGAGCGAAATTGCTAAATTGAAAATGCTGTAGCAAGGTGATTTTTCCAATTTATGGCTACTAACAGATACTGCATGGATTTAATTTTTCAAAATCGGTGTTCTTTTTTAAACATTCGTTTTTCCGCACTCAAAGGTCAGTAATTTGCAAATTCCTCAGTAGCAGGCACCCATACTCCAAAGGTGTACAGGAGCCGGAGTATCGGAGTAGACTCCAGCCGGAGTCTTAACGATTTTCGGAAATAGGAGTGGAGCCGGAGTTGATTTTTCTAAGGAAGAGCCGGAGCTGGAGTGGAGCCAGAGTCAGCTTTTTAATAAGAAGTTACTTTGTTTACTTTTGATTATTATTCTTGCAGATTGTTTTATTCAAAGCATGTTATAACATAACCTTCAAATGTGCAAAACTACTTCACAGGAAGTCTTAAAATTTAATGCAACTTGGATGCAAGTCAGGTTAGGTTGGTGAGTTTCATGTGTGTAAAGATTTGGTCAATTTTTTGTTCATGGTAATACGTTAAAAATCTGTTGGCCAATGAAATTTAGCTCACATAAAAAGTTTAGGTAATGTCTCGCTCTCAACAACCAGCATATCCAGTTCTCTGTTTCGAAGGACAAAAAGTACCGTATCCCGCATCCAGTTGTCTGTCAGATATTAAACTGAGTTGGAGAAATCTCAATACTGTCAACATGGTCGAGTGGCAAGTGACCAGACAATTGCCAGTTCGAGTGACTCCTTTGTTGTATTTAGTTTTTAATTTGATGTGCTTACACAAGATTGTAAGTAACAATTTTTGGACCCCTTGTGATGTACATTTCGAAAAGCAGACAAGTGTTTTTAGACTAGGGTTAGGTTTAGCATTTAGGATAAGGGTTTTGTGTTAGTGCTTAAGGTTTGGGTTTAGGGTAAGCGTTTTGCGTTAGGGTTCGGTATTAGTGTCAAAGGTTAGGGTTTATGTTGTAGTTGACTGAATCACCTTGAACTACTGAGGCAAGCACAAGAAAAAGATGACAATTCGGGGCATTAGCTAACAGGAAAGCAACCAACAGCAATAGAGACCCATCACTGACTTCACTCTACTGCTACTAGGTTGCACTATCATTATATAGTAGTAGAGTGAACTACGATATTTCGCTTGTGGTGACTATCACAGTAACTTGTTACTCATGCGCACCATCTAGCGGTGACCATTTATTTTCATATGGTGCCATCTCCAGGCTGCCACATCACTTCCCTCTCCATTAACTTGAAGTTCTATCACTTTTATCATCCATAATTTTAACTCTCAGTTTACAAGTTCGACCCTCGCCCTTTGGTTCAAGACGATCTTCAACGGAGGATGTTACTGAGAGGGGCTTATGGCCTATCTCCCAGGTCCCTTATCGGGCGCCATTTGTCGCATTTGACTGCATCGCCTTGAACTACTTAGGCAAGCACAAGAGAAAGATGGCAATTCGGGGCATTAACTAACAGGAAAGCAACAAGCAGCAATAGAGACCCATCACTGACTTCACTCTACTGCTACTCTACTGCTACTAGGCCGCCACATTTATTAGCGTTCAGTGTTGATGTTTAGGGTTTGCGGTAAAGGTAAATGGTTAGGGTTTAGGGTAGGATATAGAGTAAAAAAATGTATGGCCACCTTAATCCTTTATCTGAGAAGCAACTGGCATGTATGTACTGCAGTGATCAGCAGATTCGTTTGATACGTTTTTTTATTCTTTTTAATGCGTAAACCGGATATGTTCGTTTAGACACTGCCAAAAGTTTAGTTAAGGAAGTGACTACGGATATGCCTGGCCTGATGCAATTCAAATAAAACGGTCGGCCAACCCTAATTGTAAGGAAAAAGGGACGTAGGGAAATAGGGAATTGTTTCCGCACAAAATTTTCTTCCCTACGTTTAGTGTCTACACGAAACGTAACGAAAAAGGCGGGGGAAGACTTTCCCTACGTTCAGGTTCAGCACTAAATGTAGGGCAATAGGAAAGGCAGGGTGAAGACTTTTCCTACGTTTAGTGCCAGCACTAAATGTAAGGAAATAGGGACAGCAATCGAAGCCCTTCCCTACTTTCAGGTTCACCATTAAATGTAGGGAAACAGGGAAAGCGGGGCGAAAACTTTCCCTGCGTTCAGGTTCAGCACTAAATGCAGGGAAATAGGGAAAGCATGGCGAACACTTTCCCCACGTTCAATATCAGCACTAAATGAAGGGAAATAGGGACAGCAAGGCAAAGACATTCCCTACGTTTAGGTTCACCACTAAATGTAGGGAAATAAGGAAAGCAAGGCGAAGACTTTCCCTGCGTTCAGGTTCAGCACTAAATGCAGGGAAATAGGGAAAGCAAGGCGAAGACCTTCTCTACGTTTTGGATCTACACTAAATGTAGGGAAATAGGGAAGGCGGTGCGAAGACTTTCCCTACGTTTAGGTTCAGCACTAAATGTAGGGAAATGGGGAAAGCAAGGCGAAGACTTTCCCTACGTTCAGGTTCAGCACTAAATGTACGGAAATAGGGAAGGCAGGGCGAAGACTTTCCCTACTTTTAGAGCCAGAACTAAATATACGGAAATAGGGAAGACGGGGCAAAGACTTTCCTTACGTTCAGAGCCAGCACTAAATGCATGGTAATTGGGAAAGCAGCGCGAAGACTTTCCCTACGTTCAGGTTCAGCACTAAATGTAAGGAAATAAGGAAAGCAAGGAGAAGACTTTCCCTACGTTCGGAGCCAGCACTAAATGTATGGTAATTGGGAAGGCAGGGCGAAGACTTTCCCTACGTTCAGAGCCAGCACTAAATGTGGTGAAATAGGGAAGGCGGGGCAAAGACTTTCCCTGCGTTCAGGTTCAGCACTAAATGTAGGGAAATAGGGAAAGCAAGGCGAAGACTTTCTCTATGTTTCGGATCTACACTAAATGTAAGGAAATAGGGAAGGCGGTGCGAAGACTTTCCTTACGTTTAGGTTCAGCACTAAATGTAGGGAAATAGGGAAAGTGGGACAAAGACTTTCGCTATGTTCAGGTTCAACACTAAATGGAAGGAAATAGGGAAGGCAGGGCGAAGACTTTCCCTACATTTGGAGCCAGCACTAAATCTAGGGAAATGGAGAAAGCATGCGAAGACTTTCCTTACGTTCAGGTTCAGCACTAAATGTAGTGATGTAGGGAGGGTGGGGCGAAGACTTTCTCTACGTTCAGGTTCAGCACTAAATGTAGGGAAATAGGGAAATCAAGGAGAAGACTTTCCCTAGGTTTCGCATCTACATTAAATGTAGAGAAATAGGGAAGGCAAGGCAAAGACTTTCGCTACGTATCGGATCTGCACGAAATGTATGGAAATAGGGAGAGCAAGGCGAAGATTTTCCCTACGTTTAGGGTTTGCACTAAATGTAGGGAAATAGGGAAAGCAAGGCGAAGATTGTCCTCAGGTTTAAGTTCAGCACTTAATGTAGGGAAATAGGAAAGGCAGGGCGCCGGGTATCCCTACGTTTAAGTTCAGCAGTGACCGCAGGGAAATAAGGCGATGATTGTCCTTACGTTTTAGTTCAGCACTAAATGTAGGGAAATAGGGAGCAAGTGGAGAGCTTTTCCTCAATGGAGGTTGAGCACGAAGATAAGGTTGTATGGTAATGGATGCATAGTGCTCACAAAATAGATGTGTAATGCTAACAAAAAAGTTGTGGTAAGGCATACAAACAAGATAGCTAGTTTGAAACAGATCCAAACTCTTTCAATATCACTAGAAACAACTTATCGTGTTTGTATATGTGGTGAAATGGAGACCGACTTACACCTATTCTTCCACTCTTGTGTTCGCTGCGCAGCACGAACAGCCCTTCATAATAAAGACCATGATATTCTGAACGAAACCGACTTTGCTGAACGATTTGAACGCTTGGGTCATACCGATTTGTTGATTTTATATCTACATGGTGTGCCTGATGCGCCGATTGCCGTTTCAGTGGCTATTTTTAATGCTGTTGACGAATTTCTGAAATGTTGTGATAGATTCCAGTAAAGCAGTGTATTCGTTTTATGTATTATTTATGTTTTTTTTTAATTTACTCGTTCTGTTATTTGAAAGTTCGACGTGACACCACAAAATTGCCTTAGTCAGGCTACCGCCTGTAGCAAGATTGTCGTAAAATAAATAAATAAATGTTAGTCTATAGAAGTAGTATGTTGCATTTTTGGTAAGATTTTGCTTTTAGAAGTTTCTCATCACTTTTACAGTAACGCTCTGCAGTAACTTCAACCTTGTAATGTTCAAAGTGTGTAGTAATTATTTATCCCTTGCAATAATGCAGATTTTGTGCAAGTGTTTTCAGACCTGTCATGAGTCAGTGTTTGTTCTCAAGTGTTCCTGCACTTTCGATCAAATGTGAACTTAATTATGGGGTTTGTGTATGTGGTTAACTCATTAGGATCATCAACTTAATGCAGTTCATGACTTTAATCTTTTGTTCATACATTTGGAGCACAAGAGGAAGAGAATTCTAGCCTTGTCGTTGAATTGGAAAGTTAATTTCAAATTGTTTAAACCAGTAGAAATGGGTCAGAATCGAAGCCTGTATCTACAATAATGTTTAATGTATGGTTCTAAGTTTTATCAGGATAAATAACAACAAGTTGTAACAGGTAATTTTAAGTTTGCGGAGGAATTGCTGTATTAAGGTAAAAACTTGCTTCTTTGGCAAAACCACATTTTTTCGGCAAAAAATATACAGCCTTCCAAACAATTTGAGACACCTATGAATATGGAAATTACCATAATTAAAACATTTTGCGATATTGGCTATAACCTTTTCAAAAAACAGCCATTTTGGCCATTTTTTATCAGGATTTTGGCCATCAGCTACGAAAAATATCTTGGAACCCTGAATATGCGTATTATTTCGAGCTTCGTCACTAATTGGCAGTTCAGGCGGATTCAATCCCGTCGCCACGGGGGTGCTTTGGTAGGCTTCGCCCCTCCAGACAAAACCCCAAGGCCCCAAAATTGAAAAGATAACACTAATTGGAGGGCCGGCGGGCTGGAGGGCCGTGTTTCCAAATGAAAAACGTGAACTTCAGAGGACTGCACATAAGACAGAGGGCCTGGCC
>Ga0210059_1001850_pt1 | contig 32426 bp, 22 predicted proteins | sample Ectturendosymbi2_FD_188042 | JGI IMG/M metagenome (GOLD analysis project Ga0210059, IMG submission 188042) | Ecteinascidia turbinata endosymbiont from Florida, USA - Sample 2 (SPAdes) (version 2) | ecosystem: Host-associated > Tunicates > Ascidians > Unclassified | place: Key West, Florida... | reverse complement strand
AATGATCCGGTCAACTGCGTGATTCGACGTTTCTCGAGCTTGTTTGCTCACCCCGTGTTCGTGAATTAAATCGACATCGATCATTCTACGTCTTCGTTGTTTCCGACCAGTCAAGGCTGCGCACTTTCCGTCGACCGAGGAAGAACCTTACATCTGCAGATGATCAGACTCAGAACCCACGTCGCCACATCCACACCCGTTTTAAGTGACGTAACTCACCGCCAATGACCCCTCTAATGTGCGCAACTGCGCAGTGGAATCTCATTCTCGGGCACTTACAACATTCCAAATTTCAAAGCAAAAAAAACGAACAAAACTTTTTCGGGCAGAAATAAAACACTTCCGAGCATATCTTATAACCCTTTCACAAGCGATCTGAATAAAATGTGTACTTTGTTAGTATTTTGAAAAGATTTTATGCTTAATTGATGCTCTCTGAAAAACATTTGCTCAGAGAAAACTTTTCTTAGAAGGAAGGACTGCTCACCGGTTTAGCGCTCTGGTTGTTTCTTTCTGCTTTGGTGCTGCCGTGTCGCTGGACTGACGCTTTGAGGGTTTCTGAAACGTGACAGATAATATCGAGATGAAACGCAGGTAGTTGTTTGAAAGTTTGCGGTTGTTTGAAGTGTTGCTTAGTAACAACAAAGTGAAAATAAACGCAACGAATGAGACGGATGATCTCACAAAGGCATTTCGGAACAGGACTGAAGAAAAGGGAAACAGTTCTCCTCAAAATTTGCTGATGAACTTTTGAGGGAGCACTTGATTCCTTGCAAAAAAAAAAAACTTGAGAATTTTCTGCATCCAGATACTGCTTTCAGCTCTGCAGAAAATCAAAAATCATCTCTACTTTCAGCCACTTTCTGGCGGTGCGCTTTCTTTTCAAAGACAAAAACTGCCGCAACGTCGTCGAGCTTTCCGCAACGACGGACTTCGCTCGACGCAGGATCGGTCTTTCCCGCGTGTGACCTTACGCCGACGGTAAATGCACGCCCGTTGAAAAGAAACACTTCGATACAGGTGCGTCCGCCAGGCATCGGCTTCTGGCTGTGACCGGTTTTAACGATAGATGATGAAACTTAATGTTGAAAATGTCGGCTCACTCGCTTAGCACGATTTCTTAGCAGAAGAGGAAAAAATTGACCAACTATTTTTAACACAAACACTGCAAACTACGCGCATGAGGGAATCGCTCTCAAGGTCATGACGAAAAAAGCAGGCGTTGCTGCCAGTGACCGGGTAAGACAAAAATTAACGCCTGAGTTAAGTCACACGAGTGGATCAATGAGTCGCTTGCTGCACGAACGCGAGCGGTCTGACAAGGTCACTGACCCCGCGCAGCCTGGTGTTGTATTTCAGTGAGGGCGGGTGCTTTCGCCGATTTGTTCTGTGGGTTGCGGAGTATGGTTCGCTTCCAGAAGCTCTTGGTCTTTTTCAAAGCAGGGGCGACGTTCTGCAACTGCTTCGCTTCTTCCGCTTCCTTTTTGGTCTGAAATCGAAAATGAAGGAGTGAGTCGCGAGCAAAAGCGAGTGCGCGAAGGTGCGAGTGTCTGAAAATTGAGTTTGTTTCTTGCCAGGACATATGAGGCACAATACAGGGGAGGGACGGCACCAGCGATTTGAACCGGGTCGGGATTTTCGGATCGGGCCGGATTCGCGCTTATCGGTAAGTTTGTCAAAATGTTTCGGGCCAATTTCGGGCCATACGAATTTTTTTTTGGCAACGACGGACACTTTTGTCGCCAGTTGCTGTTCACGCAAGGGAGTTATTAAATCTTCAAGGAAACGATTAATTGTGAGCTATTTAATCATGTTTACTTTACTACACCACCAATACCGCGCAGTTGTGCATATCTGGACTCACTCGGTAAATTTAGCTTTCGGGCCTGAACCGGGCTTAAAAATAAATGTCGGGCTCAGCCCTGATTCGGGCCGTTTACAATTCTGCATAGTAAACAGGAGGGATAGCCTACGGGAGGCATAGGACAGAGTAGTCACTTTAAATTTCGCTGAATTTGCTGCTGTGACAAAAACCAGAATCCCAACATCTATGAGAAAAGTTAGGCTTGTCTTATTTGAATGGGACCCTTTGCATGGTGCTGTGGTTCAGATGCTTCGCAGCGATTTTTGCAAAACTGTTCTTTGAATTTCACGAGCTCTGCGAATCGGTTTTTGAATGGCTTAGCAATAAGCAAATACCCCCACTTTGTTATGTGCAAGGCTGTATTCTACTACTACCCACTGCATACCGCAAGACCTGTCTCATAATGTATAAATCAGACAAACATTTAACACGCATTGGTGGGATCAAGCCGGTCCGCACCAGGTTTTAATTAATATTTCACTTGCAGGACGGCAGCATCTAGCAATCGAAATATCAACGTTTCGACCTATATTACACCGACCAGCATGCTGTCACAAAAGACATCGTGTTGTTAAAATTTCTAAGCCCCAACGCTAACGTTAAACGTCAAGACGGCGTGTGACCCGCCAAGTGACACGGCATGGCAGTGTTACACTTGGGCGCAGCACTCGAACTTTGACCCGGATGTGACGACAAGGATGGCAGTGCACGTTTGCCCGATGAGGAGGTAGATGTCATGGCAAAAACTTGTTTGAGAGGTCGCCGAAAGCGATCTTCACGCATTGCATCATACGAAGTCTGACTCGTCTTTGACTCGTGCCGATCTTTCATAAAAACTATCCAAGAATCTGTTTCATTTACAAGACCATTTCGCGACGAGTTCAAATCAAACAGTTCCGACTCTCGCATCTAGCGACCAACTATGGTCTCCAATATCTTTCTCACCGAGACTTCATTCCCTCCCCCCAGCGCAGTCTTGAACGATCGAGATCGCTCCTGAAGAACAGCGTCAAGCGTCACGTCACTGCACAAACGATGTGACGTGATGAAAAGTAAAATCCACCCGAGCGTGATTTTTTGTCGGCCAAGTTGTTGCTAAGAAGAGAATTTGCCTACGAGCACCGAAAAACTCGTGTCGTGACATCAAGCAAGAGCAGACATCACTTTATTTTATACACGGACACAGACAGTTGGCCATGGCTTCCATGACCGATCACACCAAACATGGAACGCGGTTCGAGCGAGTGCCGCGCATTGCGATTTTACCCCCACCCCCCCATCAAATATCTATCTATTTCACCCACCACCCTATCAAAAATCAGTTGAAGTTTGACAAGTTACACGAGGTGCATAATGATTGTTGCTTCACTTTTCCCAATCTTCCATGCGCTGCTGATCGCCAGCCGCAATGCGCGCAAATGCAATCAGGCCTTATCATCAGAAGCCGCTTCGATGCAACACTGATACTTTTACGCAAGCGGTCCTAATCTCAAATTACTCTTCGATTGGGAAAACCCGAAGGAAGTGGAATCGTTTCAGAAATTTTCCACTTATGAGGAAAAACACAGTGAGGTAATTATTTTCACAATGACTCTGCATAAGGACATACAACCCAAAGTGGCTTTTGTCCTGGTTTGCGATTCCAAATAAACAATTAAGGTTCTGTTTGAATAAGAGCTGATGATGCCTACCTAGAAGGCGAAATATACACTCTGTTAAGATATTAGTGTCTGATTCTTTGCTGGGAAAGGATTCTTTCCACAGATAGTAAATAAACAAGACGTTTTATTATCAGTGGACATTCTCCGATACGAAAGACAAACCTAATTTGAAGGCAGGGTGTCTTGTTTTAACAGCTTTCACCTTCGATTCAATTCAAAAGCTCAACCGCTTTTGTTTTCCTGTAAACTTTTTATTTACCCTCGATTTTGGTAAAACGAACTATTACAGAGCTTGACATCGCAGAAGCACAAGCTTCTGAACAGACATGACTCGCATATATTTGGCATAGAAATCACAATGACCTCTGCGAATTGCTGAATGAACTTCTTCTGGATAGCTTCGACGTGCTGGTCCGTAGATCCGTGGGCGTCCCACTGGTCTATCTGGTCAAGGTGGGACTCTTGCGGACTGCGGAACACAAGAACGGCTAAAATACACCATCGAATAAAATGCGGCATCAGCAGGTCAATGAAGCTTGCTGAAAAAAACAGAACGCATTCCCGACCGCAGCGAAACGACTGGAGAAAACACACTAAAACACACCAAGCACACTAAAACACATGGAGAAAACACACTAAAACACACAGAGCACACTAAAACACATGGAGAAAACACATTAAAACACACCGAACACACACTGAGGAGCAAACACTCGCGTCAGAGGGCGATATTTAGCCAAGAGCTTGCCGAAAGTTTTGCGTTTCCCTAACTTCCTTTTGCATACTGCGAATCCACCAAACAAGCTAAAGCGTCATTCAGGGCCAATCTCACCAAACATGCTAAAGCGTCATTCAGGGCCAATCTCACCAAACATGCTAAGATTTCTATTTTCAACTTTCAGCAACGAGTCTGAGACGGGCTTCTACGTCACAAAGCAAAACAAACGTGGCCAATTGTAGTAGAAGGAAAACACTGTCTCGTGACGCGAAGCAAGTGTCCAGGTCTCGTCAAAATCTACGACAGTAGAACTTATGACTGAAAACAAAAAAAAAAGTTTGTTTCAGCGTTGTTTGAGACTTTTGCGAGCTTTTCGAGGAAAATGTTGCTTTTCTTTTATTTTCCTGAAAATGCACCATTTGTGCATCATCTTGTATTGATTGTTCGCGACCAATCACGAGCGTGATGCTTGGCGTTATGCACAACTTGACGGATGCCCGTTCATCACAGAAAATATCAGGCACGCGCTCCTGGGAGGAAACAGAAATAAAACTTGAGCAGGGCGAAGATCTTCACCCGTGATGACGTGTCGCGCGTCATACAACGTATATCGCGTATTTCTGTGCAACCTGAAAAGTAATAAGTCACTCCGGAAACCACAGGTCGCGAACCGCACCGCGATCACACGTTCCTGCGACGCTTTGTGTATTCAGCTATTTGAACTGTTGAGGGGTATGGACTCGATAATGACCTTCCGGTTCCTCCGATGCCGTGGCGTCCTTGCACTAATATCTTCTCCTTGCTGGAATACTAACTATCGCCAAATAAAATCAAATAAACTCAAGAGCAGCTGCGTCCAACCGAAATGCACTGCTGGTCTAAAAGTTGAGTCACTATCTTGAATGAGGGCCGCACATTGAATGGCTTGCGTCGTTCTCAGCAAACTGAAGTTTTCCTCCAAACCTGCTGAAAGCGTTTGAATCCTATCAGCAGAGATAACCACTTTTTGGCACTTTTAACAATTCCACAACTGTGATGACGTCATATGCGACTATGTGATGTCATTGGCGAGTTTGCGGGCTCACCTGCAAGCTGCTGCAATTGCTGCCTGATAGACACATGGCCCACATGATCATGGAGATGGTTGGCAATCGCAGCTTTACCCTTACCATCGGAAACGGCAGAAGAAGCAGGTTACGACACCTCACGAACGGCGTCCCACAGGGATCTGTCCTGGCGCCCCTTCGCTTCAACATATACATCTCTGACCTGCCAACCACCGCCTCCAGAAAGTATGCATATGTTGACGCTCTAGCAATCATGCATGCTGATGGAGACTGGAAGGCAGTGGAAGCAGTGGTGACCAAGGACATGTCAACTGTAGGTGAATACCTCCAGACTTGGAAACTAAAGCTCAGCACTGCAAAAACAGTGTCGGCAGCCTTCCATCTTAACAAGGAAGCTAAACGTGAGCTGAAAGTCAAATACAACAACGAAACCTGCCCTGCTGCTCCGAGCCCAAATACCTCGGAGTAATGTTGGACAGGTCGCTCACGTATCGCCGACACCTTGAGTCACTTCGCAAGAAGCTGACATCACGCGTCGCGCTCCTGAGGCCGCTTGCTGGCTCCGGTTGGGTGCTGGAGCAACAACTCTGCGAATACCCACACTAACCCTGGTACATTCAACTGCAGAGTACTGCGCTCCTGTTTGATGCCGCAGTGCTCATACCCGCCTCATCGACCCCGCCATCAACGACGCCTTGCGAATTGTGACTGGATGCATGCGTCCTACACCGGCGGACAACCTTCCAACCCTAGCAGCCATCCAACCTGCTGAGCTTCGTCGCAATGTAGCCACACTGTCTCTAGGACGCCGTGCTATGGAGCCTGGACATCTGCTCCACTCAGCGCTCACCCGTCCATCGAGTGCAAACGCACGGCGCCTCAAATCGAGACACCCATTTGTACCTGCCGCACAACTCATCTGTTCATCTGACAACAACATCATACGTGCGGCGCAGTGGGCGGATCATCAGTGGAATGTAGGGTGGGCGGACAACCCCACAAAACTCCGCATTTTAATTCCGGACACCGGTACCCATCCCCCCGAAATGACCCTCCCAAGAAGAACCTGGGTCTGGCTTAATCGTCTCCGCACCGGTGTCGAACGTTTCTGCTCCTGCTTGTACAACTGGGGTATGGCCTCCTCTGCGGCTTGTGAGTGTGGCGCGGAAGAACAAACCGTCGACCATGTCGTCCTCCAATGTCCGATCCATCGACCTCCCGATGGACTGCACGGCCTGACGGTTCTGGACGATGAGACAACTGAATGGCTGCTCAACATCTGCCCCGAGATCTAGTGCGGTCAAGCAGTGGACTGAACAATTCGCTCAAGAGAAGAAGAATCGTAGGCGAGTGTAAAGCCTCAATGGGACCACAAAGATGGAACTCAAATTAGTGCCAGTGGAACAACAACACGGGCGGAGATCAGAAAGCTAGAAATAAGTTTGGCACCTCAGTGGGCACACGGAAATCTACCTGTACGCAATGCAGATTTGACAGTGACACTGAGAAATAATGGATAAAAATGTCAAAATAAAGATTATAATTATCAAATTAAAAACAGGTTGTCATTATATTGCAAATACACAACGAAACCTTCAACTGGGCCGCATGCTACCCACGGGGTGGACACAGCTGATGTAGCACACAGGTATCGCACCTTGAGACGTTAGCCTGGGAAGCTGTTGTTGCCACAGCAACGAAAGCATGGGCGTCGGAAGGATTTATTCCAGGGAGGGGCCAATAATGGATTTTTCAGGGGTAGCCAAAAAGAATTTTGCAGAGGGGCAAAAGTGGCACATTTTCATTTTAATCACTCGAAACTAAGAAAATAACATTTTTTTGCTAAAAATTTGATGGGAAAATGGGAAGGGCCAAAAGCCTTTTCCAGGCGGAGGCATCAGTGGTAAGATTTCATTCTACCAATTCGAAACTATGAGAAAAACAAGTTTCTAATAAAACTTCAATAGGAAATATGTAATTTCCAAACCTGTGGAGGAATAACCAAAGCCCTCCCCCCTGCTCCCCCTTCCGACGCCCATGGCCGGAAGCCTACTTCGCAAAAACATCTTAAACGTCAGCGCAGTCGTACCTGATCGGTCTGAAAGAAGCGGCTTGGACCGAATCAACAGGGCTGTGGTAGGAATACGGATCGATCAGATCCGGTTCTTCGACGCCACCGACAACAACGTCCGGATAGCTGCCGGATCGGTGCCGCTCTGCGCACAGGAAGTGACGTTTCTCAGACAAGAATCGCTTTTGCAGATACCCGAGCAGGCTGGTCGATTCGGCGCAAACGGCTTGAAATATCTCGGGCGTGATTCTCGGCCTCGACAGCAAATCTCACCGAAAACCGTTTTAAAGTAAGAAATTGGTAAAAAATTACAGTGCCTGCCAAGATCACGACAACAGCAACGCAAAACGGGAACGCTTGCCGCCTTATTTTGTAACCGATTCGCAAAGCAACACACACAATAGCAAATTTCTGAAGTAAGCTTTAACCCAAAGAGTGGCAAATCGTGACCGGTAGGCCATTATTGTCACGCGAAGCCAGCCGATGGGAGTTGCTGAAAATGACCCACGTACGTCATTATCACCTACGCGCGCCAAACATGACGTCATTATCACCCCTCCCCGTGATAAAAATGACCTGCGACCTTAAAGCAGCGGTTACACGTCATGGGGTGAAAAGTAAATGCAGGAGTCGAAATAGCCCGTAGAATTGCCCACGGTCCAGGAAATGGCCAGCACTAACAATTATCGGGCTCTGGCCCATCACTGCTTTGACTGGTGCTTCACCGAAGGGTTTTGTTTAGAATAAAACAAACGAGATTACGCTTGTGATTTATATCTGTACAGCAGCAATTCTGAACTGGTCGTTTCGAAGCCCCAATGGGCGAGGGCGTCGCGACACCCTAGTTCGTCATTTTGAGATTACAAGCGTATGATCAGTTCCACTGCTAATATCTTCAGATTTCAGAAAAACCTGCTCAAGCACAATCGATGTACTGTACATTTAAATGAGTCTGTACGAGGTTCAAAGCAACCTCTTTTGTAAGAACCGCTAGATTGATTTTAGCAACGACGCAACAGCAACTTTACGCGTGGAATTCAGTTCGTTTATGCAACTGGTGAGCTCAAGTTAAACAACAATCTGTTATTACTTTTATGCAGTGCGTCGTTTGATTTTATGCATAGGATTAGTGCGTTGAGATTTCATACAAACTGGGAACAACTGAAATAGGGGATTTCGAAAGGGTCTCTACGGTTACCATCAATTCCTAAACTCCCTATGTATGTGCGACGCTAGACTTCTTAATAAAATATATACATTTCCGAGCCTGTGAAGATTCAAACGCATACAGCGCGTGTGAAGTTTTGTTGCTAAGCGACGAGCATTCCGTCGCAGGCGGCTACAACAAACAATACAGCTTAGCAATAAATGAAAATGCTCCTTTGAAAAAAAGCCACCCAACTACTTTCCGGCCAATTACCGACCGCAACGCATCGAGAAACGCACCATTCCAGTCCGCGTCGCGTCCATCAACAATTAACAGGCGTGGGTCTGGTGCGGTCAATCACCGCGCTTGCGTCACTGCGTTTGCGCCATTCCATCATCCTGGTGCGTCGTGGTGCAGCCGCCGGCGTGGCGCAACTTATTGTAAACCAGCGGGGTGCAACCTTTATTACTGAAGGGTCAAACGTAATTAAGCAGATTAGACCGCGGGCCGCGCCATTGTTTCACACAGGCTGTCTAGTACTAGTGACCGGCATAAAAATCCACTTTGTTGTATTGCATTTGGCCCGCGGGCCGCAGGTTGCACACCCCTGTTGTAAACAACCGGAAATAAAATTAGTTCTACCATGACGCGCATGCCCGAAACGGGGGGTATAGGAAAAACTATGTTTTGTCTACTGCGTGGGAGTCGTTGTACTGGCTATTGCAGTGACACAGAACCGGGCGTGCGACAGGATGCGAGTTCGATCCCCGAGACAGGTAACCTCTTACAACGCACTGACAAGCGTCACAATCACCGTCAGACGATCGCTCTCGCGACACACATGCGCGCATACGCCCCAAACTTCAACAACGAACGAAATGCGGACGCAACGACGCCTGCACCTGGGGCGAATTCAGGGGGAACGCTTTGCGCCCGGTTCCTTTCCGCGTCCGCGCCGCCACCGAAGCGACTGAAGTCTTCCGGGATCGAGTAAGGGTCCTCCTCACCAGGGCTGTGAGCGTCTCCGGGCGAAACCTGGCCCGAGCGGGTCCTTTGGTGTTTGTTTACAGCGGTGTAAAGGGGCTTCCTGTCTCTTACGTGCGAGTAGAGCGGTTTCTGTGAAAGAAAACCGAACGTCAGGCACTTGCCAGCAGTCAAGCGTCTAACAACCCGTGCGGCCTAGCTGTGGATTACAAGAATTGAAGAAACGCCTAACTGAGATATACTTCGGCGTTGCTCGCACCAAACGGAAAGCGGGTGCGTTTCAAAGGAACATTAGCGTCTAAACCAGTGGTTCCCAACTTTTTTTGCCCATGTCCCACCTGATAAGCTCTAAAACCCTAATTGTTCTCCATGTGGTAATAGACAAACCGTGCGATTTAAAAAGTTAACTTCGCTTCAGCCAAGAAGCTTAAAACGCCAATACCTTGGTTTAAACAAGTTTGGACCCAGACCTGGTCAATCGGCCTCAATGTCCTCTCAAAAATGAAATTGCCCCCTGTGGGGCGCATGCCCCACGTTGGGAACCCCTGATTCAAACTCACCATCGCGTGTGTCAACTGGCGCATAAAAACCAAGATGTCCGTCGATCGATACTGCATCTTCACGCGCTTTAATTAATAACTTTCATTTTGTTTTTCTTTTTTCACTGCAATAACACTTGTATAGCACGAAGCAGTACGTACTTCGTATGATTTTCAACACGCGAATGATGGGACTCGATTAACCGCTACGTGAGTGCAAGCAAGCTTTGCTAAGGTAGTTAATACCAACCTGGTGGTGTTGTTGGATGGGACCTTCACGATCAGGTGCATCCAAGTCAGAAGGCGGATTATGATGATAGCCTGAAAGTGCAAAGAATTTGTTAAACGACAATTACGATATGTTTAAACAACTTGGAAATTTTACCGCACGCATGAAGAAAAGAACGCTCTTTGCACCAGAAGACGAAAGCCAAACTCACTGTCTTACAGTTCAGCTCTTAACTTGGTGGATTTAGCAGCCGTTTTTATTGTCGAATTCTATTCAGAACAAGAGCAAGTTGCGAATATCTTTTTTCGATGTTCGCAGCATTCTGCGATGTCTGCGAACGGTAACGATCGATTTCGTTGTTCACAGCACGGCTTTTGACCAATTTGCTGACGATCGAGGTTAAAAGAAATATTTGGATACCACTCCATGCACTTTTTGTGTTCACTACGACTGACATATTTTGACTAATACAAAATATTGCCACCAGGGTTGAACGCTTGAAAAACACCCTCAAAGCGCACTAAAGAAAATATCTTAATCTGCATGGAAGTCATCAAAGATGGATCGCTAGACAGTGAAATATCAAAAATTAATTACACTACTGAGGATCACAAACGTCTCAGTCAAGAACAAGGTCTCCTGCAGGCAAAACTCGATGGAATCCTAGAAACAGGTTTGCTTAAAAACTCGTTTTTTCGGAGAAGTGAAAATACCCCGATTGAAGTGTAATGCAGTAAACCAGCAAAGACATTTAAATAAGTGGCATAGTTGTGTTAGCCAATTTCCTGTGTCATAGCTTGATTTGGGACCATGCTTGGTTGAGCTTTTTACAATCTGATTAAGTCCTGGACAAAGACTCAGAAGAGGTCAACAATTCATTTACTGTATTAAGAAGTATTCCGAATTCGTTTAACGTCACACCTGCAGAACCGAAAATGTTAAACTTGCGACAGAAAACACAACCTGTTATCTCAATGTCCTTTCCTGCATGTTCTGCAGATGCAACATCCGATGACCATACCAGTGGGAAGCCACCCTGGCCACAGACACGTAATGTCCCAATGATCGCGTATTTGCTACTGCTCAACTGTTGATGACTAAAGGCTTCTTCACCACCAGTCACGGCCTGGTTATGCTCGCGTTGTAATAAGCGGCGGGCACGACAGAGCCTTACAAGTGCAACGAGCAGAAGCGGCAGATAAATGGTCGGACAAAATATTTGTAAAAGATTGACATTTTGCAGTAACATTGCTTGAAGATTGTCACCTAATGAGCAGACTTGGACGAACCCATCCTACGACCGTAAAACCAAGATTTTCGTCGACGGTGCTCGGCGGAAAAATTTGAAAAAATCATTTGAACACCTTTGAAATTAAAAAAAAATTAGTAAATTTTCATGAAAAAGAAGCACGCAACTTCAAAACGTTCTTTCAAAATCGGACATATCTGTTATGTAGGTACAAGTAGTTTGGGCGATAAGCTTTTTGCCGGTTTTTAGGCAGAAGTCCGGCGCGTATCTATCCAGCACCCGACAGCAGGTATCAATTGAAATCGAGTTGGTTCAGTGGGCAGTGGCGGTCAAATTGAGAGTCGAGTGATCTTTTGCTGCAGAGTCACGTGATTTATTACTGCAGGGGCAGTTTTACGCAAAAGCTCCTTGCGGCAAAGCACCTGGACACGATCGTGAGGCGAAACTTTTGAAACCGTGCGCGCTTAAAAAGTGATTTGACGTCAAAGTAAGTTGAAAATTAACAGTGGATGACAGAAAAGTATAGAACTATCACATTTTCGAAAACATGCAGATATGTCAATGGGTTAACAGGTGATTTCCTGCCATGCTTCTCGCAGTAACCAATACTTTTAGTTGTATGTGACGATATGAAGACCTGCAAACGTTTGCAAAAGCTTACCACTTTGAGGTTTCTCGGAGTGGACACGGCGTAAGTTCGAACGCGAAGATGCAGTTTTCCAATGAGTGCTCAGGTGATTTGCCAACTCACTTGAACTGTGTCAAATAAATGCGATATTGCTCAGTTCTTGCGCCATGAAAACTCGAATTACGAAGCCATTCACACGACTCGCTCAAGCATAAACGCTTAAAGGCATGCAGTTGCATGGCTGGTCCACACACTACACACAAGCATGCAATCCACACACTACACACAAGCATGCAATCCACACACTACACGCAAGCATGGGCCACGGCTTAACACCATGAAGCTATCATGCCCAGCAACGCAAGCTGTACATTTAGCCTCCTCACAAACACGGATTACGGTGATGACGATGTGGTGGCTGCGTTAGCACCTGTGCTGCGACGTGAACATGCAACAAGTCGTTCTCAATCAACTGAAAACTTACGAAAAGCTGTTAAACACCAGGTACACCGTTGAAGAAAATATCCAAAAATGGTTGATAAGATTTCGAAATGGAGTTGGTTTCTTTTTCGGTCCCAGAGTCGCCTCACGGTGGACACCCCAGCAACGTGCATGTTTTCAAAAATACATTTTCTGCCACAGTTCACTCGATTGGAACATCGTCAAAATGTTTTTTTCGTTTCGTATGTTGCGTTTGGTCAACTAGAACGGAAATGTCTGTTTCTTTAAACTTTAAATCTTTCCGCATCGTTTCAACAAAAAAAACAAGTGAACTTTTCGCGGGATGACGTGCGCTGAGAAGGCGGCTATCATAGCCACTGAGCAGTACCAACTCAACATGCATGTCTTTCGACGCAACCACATTGGGTATCCAAAGAAATTTGATGCCCATTTTTCGAATTACAAAAACTATGATCAGTGCATCTACGCGTCCTGATATATGGGTCACCCTGTGCAGCAAGTTTCGGGCGGGCCTGTTCGTGTGCGAATCAAAAGTCTAAGAGTTTACTGCGTCAATCGCTGAACTCACCCAGGCTGCGAAACAGAGTGCGATCTGGCGACAACAAAGCTTTCTTTCAAGCCCTCTGCCGCTTCCACTTGTTCCAGCAAACTCTCGTGCACATTCACGAACGTGGACGACGGCCTGGGAGCCTTGTATTGCAAAGGCACGGGCGCCGGCTGTTTCGTGACCGTGCCGGACAGTACTGACCTCTTGTGCCGAGGCGAAGACGACAAATAGCTGGAGTCCGATCTACCGGGATCAGGAGGCGTACTGAGTCGTGGCCTCGCCTCTGACGCAGACGGAAGACCCGCTTGTGGTTGGTCACTGAGATGGGGAGCAGAGCGGAGGTTACCATGCAGCGACGGGTCAACCGTTTCCCAAGCACTCGCGGGCTCTTTATTCAAGACGTCTCCGAAAACGTGCTTGGGCGGGTTATTTTTTTGTCTTTGCGGACTTAGCGAGCTTCCGACCCTACGCTTGACTTGTCTGACCAGCAGCCGATGCCTTGCGCTGCAGTGTAGGGGGGGCGGGATTAAACAGTCGGGAGACGGCAGCGACCGAGGGAGGATCGAGAAACGTCCACACGATGCGATGATGAATGAGGTGGAGCATGCCATGACAAAGATCATCGTGCAGTCGAGATGGTGCGCCAAAAAATATAAGCGTAAACAAAAAACACGTGGATCAGTACAAAACTAAACCAAACGTGCACGTCAGTTAGGTACTTCATGCAAATCGGGTACGATGGTAAACTGTACGGTTAGAACTGTGCTTGTGATTCCCGGAACTTCAATAGTATTAAACAAAATGGGAAAATAAAAAATTATTATTATTCAATTCAAAAAATTACGTAAGGATCTTTCATGAAACACAAAAAAATGAACACCACTGAGGAATCAGAATTGAGAAATCAGAAGGCAAAAGAGCCTGAACATTAGACACCAAACTCTTACGTAGAAATGCAAACACAAAAGCAACAGTCAATGCTGCACTTGACTCCACGCTAAGTACAAATGCCGGTCGGAAAAGAGAACATTTTACCGATTGATACAGTAGACAAACTTCTTCGCGCAGTGATATCCAACTCGTTACCCAAACGTAATCGTAATCTAGCTTTTTTACTTGGTCAATATTTTCAACCTCAACGAGCACATGAAGCTGCCAAAAACTTGATCAATGAACAACACGAGTTGAAGTTCGAATAAACAAACAAAGAGATTAATGATTTATCGAGGTGGGAAGGCAGTTAAAATTCCCGACAGCCTTTTGCACAGACCGACGATTGGCGAAGTTGAAAGCTTAAAACAAGTCGAAAGGTTCATTGAATTTTTTTTTCGCAGCCGTGGCCGCAGGACAACGCAGTGGCGATGAAATACAATGATCACAGTCTTTCTGGACCCAAAAACAGGTGAAATACAAGAGCTGCGCACGTTTCGCCCGAATTGTAACAACAACGCCAGCGAAAAGTGAACACCGAGCAACTCTGCCGGGAAAAGCTACGCATTGCCTTTCTTAAACTATTTTTTGAAAACCAGGCGCTCATGTAAAAAAGAAAATATACGCCGCAGACGGAACGCCAAAGTTACTGCTGCATGTGCTATTCGCTGATTTGCTTCGCACTTACACTGCCTTGGAATTTAATTGAGGTAATAGCGCTGGCCGACTTAGGATCGCACCACCGCTTGTCGTCTGTTTGGATAAATAATTTAGAATGACCTGATCTGCGCGCGTGACTACAGGCGCCATAAAACTTCAGCTTCGAACTCAAAACATGTAAACCACTTTGGTTCACGTTATCACAGATATACAACGACACTTTGGAAAAAGTTTACCACATCGTCTTATATAATTATATAAGTTTTATTATAATAAGATCCACAGCAATTTAAACAATGCATTTGCGCAACAACGCATTGCCAAAGATGACGCGGGTGAAGAGATTGCCTGGAAATGATTTGCACGAGCACTTTTTCTCTAGTTTGACCTGAAGCATATGGTGGCTTGCAGTAAGGCCACAGCGCAAGGGCAAAATCGGAAATCATCACCTTACAAGCAAAGAACTTCCTGGTACCAAAGGCAAACTGAACTCGTTAGCATGAATGTACAACAATAAAGTTTTAACACTGAGCTCACTGCTGGAATCAAAATGAGCAAACTGCAAACAAGTACAACTTGATCATGAGAAACTATGCAGTAAGCACAAGCGAAGCTTGCTGTAGAGAAACAGCATCCACCTGTAGTATCTGAAATGCAGCAATGCTACCACTAGATAAACAATTATAAGTAGAACTAAACAAAACACCAGGGTTCATTCTTAACGTTGAAATACCAATCCACAGATGTGCCAATTGAGAAAAGTGGAACTGTTTTAGTCAGGACATCAGAGTCAACACAGATTCCAAACCTGTTGCTAAGTCCCAGAATCTTAACACTATCCATGATATCAAAGTCTTTGGTGCCAGTAAGCTTTTGCTCTACTATGTAACAATTTCTTGTATCCACACAATGTTTTCAGGTGGATTTTTAGTTACAACATCTATCAAATACTGGGCCACATCTTCACCTAAACCCAGTGACTATCTTACAATAATAGGTAATCAAAAATTTATTAACAAATTCCTGCAACTTTTGTAAGCATATTCGCCTTGTTCCAATTGCAACAACAGTAAGTTTAAATTAGATAAAACATGCAAACTGATCAATATGGACCAAGTGATCACATACTAAGCAATATATCAGCAAATCACAACTTTTTCAAAGTTTTGTGGTCCACATATCTGTTTGTGTTTGTATTAGTTCTTTCAGTATTACGCCATACTTTGTGTTAGTTGCATGCCAGAAACAAGACAACCAAAGAATTTACTAAGCCCATGCCACAGCAAGACAACACTGCAGAAATTGCAACAAATCATCAACAAGCACAAGATCAAAATCTGAATGCCCTGGACAATGATCAAAACAATATTAGCTTGTTAAGATCTTGCAATATGAAAATATAATGGCTGGTGTCAAGCAGCTCCAACCTAATGGTTTGCTGGTACTATTACTTACAAGGTGAGCCCAAAACCACTACAAACAAGTACATAGGTGCACAAAGCGAAATACAAGTGCAGGACATGAGCAGGTTGAAGCTTACCATTAACACAGAAATGGTTGTAATCTAGTGAAGTATTCAAAGTAAAGCAAGGATGTGAAGCACATAACAAATACAAGCAGAGCGGGGGTGAAAACCTTGTTCGAAAGCAAATATTAGGTTTGAAGAGAAAACGTTTTCAGTTGCAGGAAGGGGGTTCAACAACATCTTTGTGTGGAGGATACAGGCCTACAAACATACGCGACATGTGAAGAAATCCATTCATTAACGATCGATTTATGAAGGGAACATACAACTGACTGTCGACACAACTTGCAACTGCTAACTGAACGTCAGTTAACACTGTTTTTAAAAAGTTGATGATTCAAATGAACCTGCTAAAGTCATGCCATGTCTTTGCAAAGAGCCAAAGAAAGTAGCAAACACCCAAACACTGGCTAACAACATAACACACTCCTGTTTAACATTGGAAATCAGCAAGTACTGTTGACTACAATGAATGATAAAAGTATTGGCATGCTCGCAAAAATGCCAAAAAAAGTAAATATTGAAATAACTACATAAGTTATTATTCAGGCAGGTGTTTATGAGCAATGCATCTAATTAAAAACTTTTAAGAAAATCTTCACTTGGAAGCGAAAAACTAAAATGATATGAAGACTACAAAACGTATTGAAGCTATACCATTAGATGCTTTGGAACAGAACATCAAATCTTTGGATTGTTTTAAAGCTCTTCCTGACATGGCAACACATCGCCCAATTTCATGGTAACCAAAGCAATATTAATTTACTAAGGGATACTAAAACAAGCTGAGACAGCGCATGCACTGACCTTTCAAAAAAAGAAGTCATGAAAACTTCTTTGACATGTACCAAATAACAATTTCACTTTAAACTGACACTTAACAATCACTTACAGTCCAGCAGTTGCTGGGGAAGATTCCCTTCGAAGTAAAAGATTACTTGAAGATGAAGCACCATACACTGAATGCCTGTTTTGGTTATTTTTAGGTCCTGCAAAATAACCCAACAAACCAAAATGTATATTGCTGTGCACAGATTTATGAAAGACTAAAAAATGTTAGAGCTTTGCTGTTGGAAGCTGCTCCTCAGCAGTTCCTTAAGATTCTGTATAACAACAGTAGCTACATCAGTATTATCGATTATCTTTTTTTAATTCCTCAAGCGGACTCTTTAGTCTTGCAATGCATAGCATAACAGGTAACTACCAGTGTCTTGTCTCTTGCTTTGAATGGTCTTACCATGAGGTCACACTTTTCAACATCTACAACAAACAGGCATATGCTTGAGCAAAGCTTTTAACACTTTGAGAGCCAGCGTATGATATATTCGTACCTAGATTTCGACCTAAAAACAGCAGTTTTTGGTTGCCTTACCAATGCCATAGCTCCTCCGCCAATTGCGCTAGATAGCTGTTCAATGGCTCAAACCGATCAGCCAGTCTTCTAGATTATACTCGAACAAAATTTTTTGGTTGGAGGGTGAGGATTTTTTGTGAGTGACATCATAAGTGAAGTAGTTTTGGGGTCATTTCGATTCATGTTTCCTGGCCTAGGGCCCAACTGCTAGGCCAAAGTATTTCGCTGAAGTCTTCATTGGAAACTAGGCTCGAGTCAAAGCCTTTTGAGCCTTTGATCGACTTTCTAGCATTTGTGGTTCAAAAGTTATGATTTAAAATAAACAAATTAATTATCTAATTAGTCAAATATTTTTATTAGTTTAGATCATAACTTTTGAAACCGAAACCCCAACAAGTCATCCAAAGTATCAAAAGACTCAGATTGTAGCCTAGTTTCCAATGAAAATTTCAGCGAAATACTACCATCTAACGGTTGGCGCCCAGGGACAGGTAAAGTGGGCCAAGGTGGCCTAAAAGTTGTCCACTTATGACGTCACTCACAAAAAATCCACATCTCCCAAACAAAAAACTTTTTTTCAAGTGCAGACTAGAAGACTTGCTGCGTCTTTTGACGCTTCGACCAGGTGCGTAACCCATACAAGCGCGGAGCAATTCCTGCGCAAAGTCACGCGTGTTTCAGTGTTTTTTTTAAATCCCTTTTTTCGGTCGGACGCCAAAGTGTTAAAAATTTTTGTATTTTTATACCCAGTGTAACCACACTTTTAATGGATGCTTTGTAAAATCCAGTAATTCTGTGTAATCACACTTTTTAATTGATGCTAAGTACACATGACACTTCTGCTAATTTCTACGTGATTTTTGCTTTTAACAAATAACAACAACCAACAAGTTGTAATACCAACCTGGAAGAAAGCAAAATACAAAAGTAACTATTAAAGTAAATCAAGGTTTTTCTGAACATCAAGCATCATACTTAAAGGCTAAAAAATTAAACTGTTTGCTCACACTCTTTAAAGGCTATATGTGCTAAACAAGACAGCTTTTGCAAAAGCCTTCTTTAAAACTTTGGACTGTTGCTGATGGTTGTCACATAAAAGTAGACAAAGCACACAGTACCACTATGACTATCTAAATCTGAAGCTTGTCACTTTCCATGATGCATAATGCATAGAACCACTGTTGAACCCTTTCTGCCAGTGTTTGTCAACATCACTAAGTGGAAACTAACATTGGAATAATATGAGAATCGTGAAACGATCGCTTCTTGACTTAGGTTTTCTTGATTGAATACAAGATGCAAATTGAGTAGGCCTTAGACCAGTGGTTCCAAAACCCGTTCAAGCCATTACCCAAATCAAGGTAGCAATTTGTCTTATCAGCTTCAATATTCTGCATTGTAAAAAGAAAACAACCAGTATGTTTGGTTTTATATTTTTCTTATTACTTTTCAGCAAGTTTATTTAATCACTGCAAAAAATCAGTAAAAGAAGTGCCAGAGTCGCTGCTGCACTAGTCCATTACAACACAACCACTGATAATGCATTTGCAAGGGGCTTCTTACAATTATGCTGATGAAAATCAGTGGTTTTATATAGTTTAATGTCAGCTATGCTTAGCTTACATCATTCATAACTTGTGCTTGGAATGTCACTACATCATCACATGAACATACTGAGACATACATGTATATAAATCAATTGTAGAATGTATTCAACTGTTCTTTCAATTACAACAATTGGACAATGGACATGCACTGTGCTAAAGTGATACAAATTGGAAATACCTGCTTACACCCAACCAGCAACAACTTGCTGAGAACTGAACCATATCTTTTTCACATCATGTTTCTTGCATCTATGCTTCCACAAAATTGCTGTTCAAATGGCTCAGTATATATTGAAACAATTTCTGAGTAAGTTATTTTCAACTGTCAGCAAGCTGTAATTCAGGAATTTTGTGTAGACAAAACCAAGGAAAAACAATTGGTTAGACCCTGACAAATTCCTTATTCACTCTTCTCCCAGAAAAGTCACAGTGTAACAAGTGTTTCAAAGAATCTTTAGCACATGCTTTAGAGCAGGGGTCTCCAAACTTTTTTGTGCAAGGGCCACATAAGCTGTTACAGAACATACTGAGGGCTGGGCATCTTACGTAATGTGATTGTTTTGGGATATGTTACATTCTACCAAATCAACAAAATTTTGGTAATTTTTTTCATCATTTGACAAAATGACTTCGCAGGCCATATTTGGCCCATGGGCTGCAGTTTGGAGACACATGCTTTAGAAAGTGGTTCCCAAACTGTGGTACACAAAGGCCTTCAGTGTGGTACACGACTAGGCCCACCTTGTGCTTCTCTTCATGAAAAAAGAACTGTATTCACAACTGCTCCTGTTAATTACCAGGGTTCTATTTATAAATTCTTGCATTTATATTGGTTTTGAACAATGGCCGTTATGTTTCTTACCTCCATTTTGTACATGTTGCTTTTGCGTCAAGTCTAGTTTTCTAAAATTTTGATGGAATAATATTTGGTTTAATGAGTTTTCTTAGGACAAGGTGGTACATGGTGACAGTACCAGACCCCGAATGGCACACAATCAGGAAAAGGCAAGTGCTAGGAAACTGGAGACTTTATGGAAATACTCATTGCAACACTTCATGATAAAGTTAAAAAAGTATGCAGAAACAAACTGCACATATTTTTGTTAACAGGAAAGGCAAGCTCTAAAAGAAGTTATATTATGTAATCACAAGCATTGTCTAGGAAGTTTGGATACCAGCTGAAAAAAATAAAATCTGTCTAAACCTATTTGAATGCTTAGTTAACAGCTTCTCAATTCACTCCATAATTGATGATTTTTCTAAATGATGGTAAAACATCATACAGAAAGAAAATGCCTGATTAATATTTCCTATGAAAAGCATTATGAAAATGAACCACTTTGATGGCCAATAGAATGATGCTTGAGGTCAACGAACCATTAACTTTTCAAGTTCAACTAGCACTGTCACATCTTTGAAGTAAAATTGTTTTGACAGAACTGCAACATGTTTTACTACACAAAGTGAACCTCAATCAAAAAGCTTAACTAGTCAAGGCACATTTCACTCAATAAAATAAAATTGTCACACAGCAACATGGCACAACAATACAACACACTGCCTTACCTACAATGTTTTGATCTAACTCTGGAGGTTCTTCTTCTAAATCTGGTGGTAGGTCCTGCGATTTTAAATTTTTTACTCGGCAATGGGGTGCACCTACAAAAAAATATGTTATTTCAGCTGACTGATCTGTTTGTCAGCAAATGTCTCTTTTCCATAGATTCGATATAGATACACCTTGGGGTATATATATATACATCAGCAGTAGATCTTCATGCTAAAAAAATAGTGTTTTGTTGACTCAGTACTTCACATGGTATATTATATACTTTTTCACAAGCATAAAACAAGGTATATAACATCCTTAATCAAGAAGCATCTTATCTTCAATATTTTGTAACTTTTTAATCAAGACAAATTTCTTTTAACCAAAATTTTAGCTAAAGTATATAAGTAGTAATAACAGTTGCACTGGCAGGAGAGCAGCAACGATTGAGTTCTCCAACCAATTCTTGTGTTAAAACAGACTAGACCAGCCTCTACAAAATTTCTATTCAAGAGTTTCAGTGACTGAAGGCCAGGCTTTATTCTTCACATTGTCCACAATACGCTATGTGGATTTGCATAGCATTAAACAAAGTTGACAGTTCAAAATTTGAACACCAAACCTAATTGTCTAAACAGTCCACATTCCTGGTGCAAGAAGTAGATGCATCTTATATTTTGACATAAAGTTTCTGATGGAGTTTTCAATTTTATCCTATACTTAACTTTTTCAAAACAGAAGCTCTTCTGAGACTAGGATAATGTTTAGACAATAACCTTGCAAACAGAGTTTAAAAACGTATCAACACCTCTGGCAGCAAAATCCATACATCTTGCAGAAAACCATACACATAGTGACATAGTACGAATGGCATAAAATACACTACTGCTGTTGACTGCCAACACATTAAATCAAGTACTCAACTTTGTTTTCAAAGTCAGTCCTCATATCAATAAAAAGACAATTTTATTGCTCACGTCACATATACATATATTGATTTATCATACATAAATATCATTTATAATTTTCCACTACCATTACTTGGAAAGCACAACATGACCAGATTCTACTGACAAAAGTTTTAACATCAGCTTAGCTAAAAATTGGACACAACAAGATAAGCCATATAGTAAGTCAAATTACCAATTTACCATTTAGCCTAATATAGCATTTCGTAATCAATTTTTTCCCTCAAACACCCCTTGATATGTCTTAAAAATTAATTTTGGCCCAAACATTTCTTTCCGTTTCTTTTCTGTAGTATTGTGTATAATGGATCAATGAGCAAAAGCAAAGTTTTAACATAAAATTTTAAAACCATATTTTTTTACCATAAGGTACACCAGATATGGCGCAGTATCAAAAGTTGAATACTGGCTGTTCTTTTTTCATACATAAGGCGCATAGGATTATACAACGTATTTAATGAAGCAAAACTTAGATAAGTCAAACTGTATTCAACTTTTTCACAATAACTCATGAGTGCCAGAGTCGCCACTGGGAGTTTAATCTATCTGTCATTACATACAAGGGAGTTTAATCTGTCACACACGCCTAATCTGCTAGACACGAATAGAATAAAATAAAAGTTGTGCATGCGTTTGATTCAGTTTGTGCCGATGTAGTTAGGAGCCCCTTGGAGTATAATGATCTGTGGTATGTGCTAGCTACTCTTGGAACCATTGCAATTGTTTTTGGTTTGCAAATGTCATTTGCAATTGTTGTTGGTTTATTGCGTAACATGGTCTGTTTACAAAAAAAATTTTATTAGCAATTAAATAAATAGCACCGTTTACCACATACAATTGGTTCTAGATGAGAAAGCACAACCAGATTCATACATTAGGCACAACGCATTAGAAGGCACACTTTCAATTTGTGAGAAAATAAAGGATTTTAGGTGCACCCTATGCTCTGAAAACTACGGTATGTTTCTGCCTGATTGTGATTCACCACATTTACCATGGTTGTATAATTAATCCCATTTCACATTTGCTAGCTTGAAGAAACTAAACTTACCACAATAGCAAAAAGAGCAAGGACAGCTGAAAATGGCTACATTACCTGTGCTTTTCAAGATATGTAACCAAGCAATAACAATGCCCATGGTCAACATCTTACTAAAGAACATAATTACACCAATTATCTTGCAGGACTTAAATGTGTAGTCAGAAAAGGTACATCTGACTTGCATAGATCTTACTAATGCATCTAGCCTTAAAAAACTTGCCACACAACCTGATTAAATTGTTTTGTCAATGCCAAAAGGTGATTCAAATTCAAGCACTCTTCAAATTACAGCCAATTAACAGCAATACAACTGTAAGCTAATGATAACTTTTATTCCTCTCATATAGTATTTATTATAGATCATTTATGAACAGTAGATCTAATACATGGATCTATTTCACAATGAACAGCATTTTTTATAGCCTTGCAGTAACACCAACATCACCGTTTCTAAAATTATAGCTTGACTGTTCCAAGATTGGCAAGGTGTGTTGAACAGCTTAGATCAGGGTTTCTCAACTGGGACCCTCAGCCCCTTTTGGGAGCCACAAAGCGGTTCTCTATGGGCCACAAGCACAAGCCTTTACCAAATAGCTCTGCTGCGATATTGCAAAATGCCAAACAGAACTAAATATTTTCATTGATGAGCAGGGGCCACAAGTGTTGAGAGTCTTTGGAAGGGGGCAACAAACCATGAAAGGTTAGGAACCACTGACTTAGATGTTTGATTTGTATTAGCCAGAACCAAGGTCCCATGGCAATTTATGTATGTCACCATGGTTTCTAACAAGAAAATACTCACCATACATCTGACATATGAGATGAAAACAGATTTCTTCTAATTGAATGTATTAAATATGCATGATTTCAGACTTTTTCAATTGAAGGCTCACATTGTAAAAACCATCAAAACTGTAAATCTGGGTGATGGCAACTGCTGCAGAAAGCACAAGCATAAACAACTGCACTGAAGACCATTTATAAACCACCCTCGATGATACAAGCTACTTGACCACCACAATTTTACTCCGAGTAATTGAATTGTTATCAGTAATCTTTAACCCTTCAACGACCGCAGGAGCCAATATATTGGCTCGCCCTTTTTTGGCCATAAATCGCCAGCCGCTAGAGCTAGAGAGCTGTTCAAACCCTCTACGGATTCAGCAAGTCTTCTAGTTGACATCAAAAAAATTTTTTTTCATTTTTGGTTTGGCGTTCGCTGGGGGGAATGTCATAAGTGGGAGTGTTTTTGCATTTTTTAGCCACCTTTACCTGGCCCTGGGCCTCAACCCATTGACCCATTCTTTTGGCTCAAGTTTTTTTCGTAAACTTGGCAAAAATCTGCATCTTTAGAGCCCTTGAATGGCTTTCTAGCATATCTGTAGCCAAAATTATGGATAAAAAAAAAAATTGGTGAAAATTTCAGCATCCACAAACCCCAATTTGGGTTGGAACACACCCCTTTTCTATATGGCTATCACTCGCCAGCAGATCGAGCCAGAGAGCTGTTCAAATCTGTTCTGAATCGGGAAAGACTTGTAGTTTAGACTGAAAAAAACAATTTTCACCGTGCGATTTCGGCCTGGCCATGTTTACAAAACCATAGGATGTTTTGACAGGTCTGTCAAAACAATCCATGATGCAAGCCACATCACTGGCGCGAAACCGCGCGAGATTTAAATGCATTCTAGGCTATAGTACAAGCTTTTAGAGGGTTTGATGGACATTCTAGCATTTCTAATTGATAAGTTACGACAAAAATGGTAGAATATTAATTAGGGAAATCCCCACTAATCCCCTGGGAGTTTCCTGTCAAATTTGGAATATTTTTAGCATAACTTTTGAACCAGAAATGCTAGAAACTCAATCAAGGGCTCTAAAAACGCGTATTCTTGCTTAGAAACCAAAAATATTGCGAGTCAAAATATTGGCGCATTGGATCGGATGATGACGTCATGAAATTAACCAAAAAACATACTCCTGTCATGATCCCAGTGGCCCAAACCCCCCAACCAAATTTAAAAAAATTTTTTTATTCTAAACTACATGACGCCATTAGTCATTACAGGGTTTGAACAGCTCTCTAGCTCAATCTGTTGCTGAGTTATAACTGGCCAAAGTTTTCCCGTTTTTGAAACCTTTCGAATTTTGCCAAAAACTTAGGTTTTTACCCTATAATTTTGGCTACAGATATGCTAGCAGGTCAATCAAGGGCTCTATCGATACGGATTTTGGCCTAGTTTTTACGAAAACTTTGATTCAAAAGAATGGGTCAATGGGTTAGGGTCCTGGGCCAGGTAAAGGTGGTCAAAAATTTGAAAACATGCCCTCATTGTGACGTCACCTCCAGAAAACGCCAAACCGAAAACAAAAAACATTTTTTTCGATCTCAACTAGAAGACTTGCTGAATTCGTGGAGGGTTTGAACAGCTCTCTAGCTCTAGCGGCTGGTGATTTTTGGCCAAAAAAGGGCCGGCCAATTGCGGCCGTTAAAGGGTTAACCAATACATTTTTCTTTCATATTTTGATGGATACTTAAATATTAGCAAAAATATTAAGCCAACTAGTCATGCAGACAATAGTCACTAGCTGTCAAATGCCTCAACAAACATCTATGTGCAAAGCACGTACAACATAAATTTGTTTTTAAACCAACCACGTCCACCTAGTGCAAGGGTGGGCAAACTACAGCCCACAGGCCGCATGCAGCCCGTGAGGGCATTTTTGGTAGCTGGCAGGGCAGCCACACATACATAGATAGCACCACGTACATGGAGTCTATGTTGAAGTAAATTTGTCAATTAAACTTGAATTCTTAAGATTTTATTCTACCAGTTTCATTCAAAACCACATTATTACCCAACCGGAAATGACTATTGCGTAGTATGTGCACCCCCCTGGTAAAATATAACTTAGTATATGCGGCTCCCGGCCTGGTCGCAATGAAGTTTTCAATGTGCCCCTCCACAGATAATGTTTGCACACCCCTGATTGAAATAATCTAAAATAATATTTCCAGGAATTGAAAGAAGCAGAAAAAGCAATGTAACAGAACTGATATATCAAAAGATAAAATAAATATGTGGATACCAAGTATGTACTCTAGACAATGACAGTAAGCAAAGAATCAATCAGCCAGTTTTTCATAGGAAATCAATTTCACAAAAATTATGCATCCTCAGTCTAAAATTTGCAAGCAAAGCTTAAGAGTAAAAAGTTATAAGGCTAAAGTGAGCACAGAGAAAACAAACAAACTCAAGACTAAAATGAACAAAACCATAACACAAGCTCAGACATCAGAACATTTTAACTGACTGATGTCAGGAACACCAGCTGTGACAAAAAGCTGTGACTTATAAAATTAGAAAAAAACTACTAAAATAAACAATTTTACTAAAATTTCAAACTATATAAGTGTTTGATGCCAATGGTTAGAAACTTCTCCGACCTGTTAATCTAACTCATCAAAATACTAAAACCCTAGCAAGATTTAACAAACGGTGCAATTTTCTGGATTACACATTTAAAACCTGTGATGCAAAAACGTTGCAGTCGTTAAGTGGATACCAATTACCAAGTTTATTCTTTTTGTGATCAATTTTGTCTTCAAATTGTGCTGTTTTAACCATTTTAACACAGGATAATATGCACTTGAAGCGTTCTAGATAAGAATTCTACATGTCATGTAATTATATTCTCATCAGTAATCTGATGCTGCACTCCCTTATCATATGAAAATCACTTCTGTGAAATGAATTCTAATAACACAGTCTCCAAATGAAACAAATCCATAACAGTTCCAATGAAATTGTAACATTTGACAAAAAATTTCTTTTATTTTCCGATGCTGTTATGTAACATGTCATTCTGGTCATTGCTAAAAGCTAGGTGGACAATCATCTAATTATTTTGTATTGTTACATGCAAGTTGCTAAGAATATTATGCAATAAAAAACTGAATTTACAGGTCAAAAAACTGCTACTCTAAAATTATCAAGATTCTGTTAAAAAGGATTTGACTTATATCCTGACAATCCAACATTTGCATTAAGAAAAGTAAACAGGAAACTTTGGAGAACATTGGATGGACAATGAACACAGAAATGCTACAAGGTGAAGTTGCAGCATAATGGTGATGCTCAAGTTTAACTCATCACACACACACATGATGTGAACTTAATTAATAAAAATTTGCTTTGAAAATAATGTGATGGAAAAATTTATAGTATTTCATTCATTCATTTTCACAACAACTTCTCCTCTGGAGAGGGTCATGGGAGCAGCAGCTCTAGGAGGTCTCAAAATACTTAAAGGTTTACAGCATTTGCATGTACTTATGCAGGTTCCACATCGAGAACGGACCAAGCAAGGTCAGAGATGTAATCATGCCACCTGATCCTTTATTACATGTGGTTTTATTTCATTGTAGTAATAATTTAGTATCCCAAAAAACATCAATTCACCAGTATAGTACTCATGAAACAGCACACACTTTCTGAGAGACAATAAAAAATTGAACCGATTTTAAAGATTGAGTAAGTCTACCTACTGATGCACATTATACTGGAAGCCAAAAGATTTGAGTAAGAGTAAGGCAAAGACAAAGTTCTTAGTAAGTTTGAAATGAATAAGATACTTTCAGCAGTAAACCACAAATTGGATGCAAAGCACTAAGAACTAATCATCATCCAACATCACTACTAACACTAAGCGCTGCCAACACATTAACAAATAGCACACAATAGACTTCATTTTAAACATCAGACTACACTACACGTTATAGGTAAATATTAGTCAATCACCAAGCACACATCAGGTGTACGATTTCACATTTGCACCAACCTTCATGCTTGGCAATGTCATGCTGTATAGACTTAAGCCACCTTTCAAAAATGTCACTGGTGAAAGAAAATGACTCTGCAAAACAATCAAGCAAAAGCTTTGTTACAGTTTTGCAAAAATGTATACCGACCTTCACTTTGCACAAAGAATAATAGAAAAATATTTGTGACATGAAGACATAACCTTTGCCATAGCATTTACTTCAGAGTGATGCTGCAATTGGCAGGCAGCAATAATACTGGTAAGTACACTGGGAATAGCTAAAATTAGATCAAACTTGCACACAGGCCAATATGCTAGCAGCATTTCCTCAGACCACACTCACAGCCAGGGGAGGGACAGGTGTTGGTAGAGCCTGTATTGCTCCCAAGGATGAATAAAAATTATTTCAATGAATTAAAACAAAACAAAAATTAGTACCCATCCCATTCTACCCATTTTTTTCTGCTATAAAGTTAATGTAGTTTATTCCAATTGTTAGTTACAACATAAGCTTTTTTTGGCATAAGTCAATCTTTAGGGTGTATATTTTAATTTTACATTGTGTTCTAATTAATATATATTTTCATGTCTTATGTTTATTTACTGTTCACACACACACACCTCATTTTACTCCCCTATTCATTGTTAACACAATGTTTCAATTTGGGTATTTGCCACCTGGTCCAAATATTATTTGTTTTTTATCCATATCACATTACTGCTTATATGAAAACTGAATACACTGATCTTAGTAAGTTACTTTATGTTACATTTTAGAATATTTTTGGATTAATGAATGAATGTCCCATTTTCAGGAAACCATCAAGTGCCATCACTTTTATATTTGTGGGCCACTATATACGCATCAATGAATGAGGCAACTGAATATGTTTAGCTATTTTAAGACTTAAAATAGAAGCGAATACAGCTATCAAACAGTAAAGCACAATATTAGTAACAGGAATAGGTTTATTAGCAATAAGGTATTGCATTCACATTTTTGTAAAGGCAGTGTCTATTTTGCCGCCAGGATTGATGGCAACAGCAAAAGGCTTGGTAGAAAGGAAGTAAATGTAACTAAAAGATAAACCTACAACCTAACCTTAACCGTAACCCTAACCTAAAATATCCCTCACCTAACGCTAAGCTAACCTAGTGCTGAACTAAGCTAATGCTAACCTAACCCTAACTCTAATCTAACCTAACAACAATAACCCCTTAACGTAACACCTAAGCGGAGTCTGAAAAAAAGCAATGAAAAAAAAACAAAACGAAAGTCGTCAAGGTGAAAGTCGAACTGAAAACCATTGGCATAACAGCCATAACACCTCTAACTTCTAACCGTTACGCCACGAGCAGGACAGCGTTTTGCTGACAAAGTGACCTTTTTCTTTGTATTGTGTCATGCCAGAAGACCGAATCTTCGACTGCCGCCACAATAACTCTAGCCGATCTGTTGCCGCCAGAATATCGCCGGTAAAACAGACACTGCCTTTTGTCAAAATTAAGATTGCACACATTGTATAGCAGGGTTTTTTCAAGGAAAATGTTAGGTACCTGGTATGGACCTGTAGAGACCCGATTTCCCTGATTCTACTAAGGACCCGATTTTCTCTTATTCTTCTAGGGACCCAATGGTAATTTTCACTGATTCTTAAGGAACCTGATTTTCAATTCTATGGACTCAAATTGGGTCTTAACTAGCCACAACATTTTCTCTATGCCATTAGGCTAAGCTTATCTAAACCTTCAGTAACAGTTAGTAACAATTTATGGTCCAGTGCCAATGCTCTGAATTAAGATTTCTGTCATGGACTTAATTCTTATCTGCTAAAAACAACAAACCTACATAAAAAGCGACAAATTATGCACTTTTACAAGATGCCATCGTATTAGGAAGTGACTAGGGATACGCCTGTCCTGACGCAATTCAGATAAAAGGGTCAGTTTGTCAGTCAAACTGCGTGGATCGCAGTGTAATGGTTAGGTGCTACACCTTCTACGGCTAAGGTTTTAGGTTCAAATCTCACCTTGCTGACATTCTTTTTTTTTCTTTCGACTTTCGTTTTGCTTTTTTTCTTTACTTTTTTTCAGGCTTAAGTTTTACGTTTATGGGTTAGTGTTAGGTTAGGGATAGGATACCGTTACGTTACGGTTAGCTTAGGGTTAGGTTAACATTAGTTTAGATTAGGCTTAGGTTAGCTTAGCTTAGGATTATGTTAGGGTTAGCTTAGCTTAAGGTTAGCGTAGCTTAGGGTTAGCATTAGGTTAGCGTTAGGTTAGCATTACGATAGGATTAGGGTTAGAAGGTTAGGGTTAAGGTTAGGTTTAGGGTTTATCTTTTACATTATGATTTACTTCGTTGCTACCAAGCCTACTACTGCACTGTCGCCATGAGTTACTGTTACATCACAAGTGGCATATTTAATCACTTTTCAAATTTCAACATCCACAGGCATATCTAGCTTAGCCACTGCCTTTCAAGATCCACAGGCGTATCTATGGCCACTGCCTATTTTTAAAGCACTCATTAAGTCATTTGTCGAGGACTGGTCAGCGGCGTCAGTACCACCAGCGTAGGGTTTGATTTGGAAAGCAACTGTTTGTTTGTACGGAGTTGTCTTAGAAAGCAACTGATTTGATTGTACCACCAGCATAGGGGATTGCTTTAGAAACCAATTGTTTGTACCTCCAGCGTAGTGGGCTGATTTATAAAGCAACTGACAACTGTTTGTACCTCCAGCATAGGGATGCCTTATGCCTTTCTAAAGGTGTTACTAAGTACTGCAGTCAGTGTAATTCCATCTGTAGCCTAGTACTGTACAGTTCACACGTCAAACAGAATCAATTTGATTGAATTGAATAAGAACGTGAGATGGCACTTCGCGACGGCAATGATCTTTAGTCAGCGCCAGTGCCCAGTGTGCAGTGCATCAGATCATCGTTGCGCTGGGATTAAAATACTCAACTGTACTGTCTGTATTGCATTCTTTTGTGAATGTCGTGCTAATCAAGTCGGTGTACCAGTGACTTTATCATAAACTTAGCATTATTTAATTAAGCTAATTCCTGCTTGCGCAAGAAATACATCTCGATTTTTATACATCACAAAACACTGTATCACGACTCTAACTCCATGTCCATGCCTCCGTTCCGAGTGAGCCCCACCTCCACAAACTATTATCTATGGCTGCATCTTGTCATAAGCGCCTAGCGGCAAAGTCTTCGCCAAAACTTTGGCGCAAGATTGGGCTGGAATCATTCTATTTGAATAAGGATTCTATTTGAATAAGGACTGAAGATGTGTCAAACACGAAACTAATTTCCTTGTGCAAATAAATTATTGCGACTCATTCGCTTGATGTATGGTCACTGCGGTGGCTTTGCTATTTCTGAGCTGGAATCAGTACGGTCTGCTGCACTTCTTTGAGGGCATATGGTTTACATTGCACGTCGCCCAGAGGTGCTTACGCAGAACATTTAAGCAAGAAACTTTCTGCAACGAACCATATCCCATAAAGAAAAATTGATCAAAATCAAAGTCAAATTGCTCCAAGGTAAACGAGAACTCATGTCTAAACGAGAACTCATGATAAGAAACCCGAGGGGCGCATTATAATAATGATATTTTATTGCGGACTCATGGTCCATATCACAGACAAAAGAGCACAAAAAGTGGTTAGCTGTACATCAGCGCACATTACATAAACGGTGTTAGCACATGACCAACACTGGGAGGAGCAAAGCAGTTTATCCTCTCCACAGCTGTATCGTCATTCGCAAAAGCACGGAAAATGGATAACCATACAGTAGGGCATTACACAACCGGTGTTAGTACGTGTCCAGACTTGAGAGGAGCAAGACATTTTCCCAGCACTTCTTACTTTTTTATGCTTAGTGTGTACACAGTGTCCACATATTTTGCTATACAAAAGCAATACTGGTGAGACGCAAACTCCGAAACAATTCATGGACAACTATTGCATTTGTTCTCCATACAGGAGTGTTGAATAATTGAGGAAAAATGAAGATTGTAAAAAGCATCAGACATTTGAAGCAATCGAATAAAAGATGACACGTTCTTAATGACACGTTCATATTGCAAGTCGACTGGCCTTTTTTATTTGATTTTGGTTACTGCAAGCAGGCCGAAGCCTGCAGTAACCAAAATCGGCAGGCCGAAGCCTGAAATTCGTTTCTTTCCGGGGCGGTTGAGGCGCTCACGATAACAAGTGATCAAATCGCATTTCTAAATAATCGAATGGCAAAATCAAGGGATCCGCAGTCGTTTTGGGTGCACTGAACGGTCCGCAGCGAAAAACGTTTGAGAACCATACTGCTAACTAAGTATTTCCCCGCTAACAGCAAATGTTTCAAACATATTTTTAAAAGTTATTAAAACGTTTGAACGTTTCAAAACCGTTCAAAAAGATGTTTAAATACTTTTTCTGTTAGCTGGGTCGTACAGATTACCGTGCATCCCTCTTCTAAAAATATGGGGGCGCCATGGCCCCTTTGCCCCCCTTGGGCACGCCTATGTCTCAAATATGTATTAGTTCACACCAATTTGCAGAAATCTAAGTCTTCTATTGTTTTTCTCATTTTCATTTTTTCTTAACATGCATTCAACTTTTTTGCCCTTTGGTGTTTTGTTCTTTTTACTGAATATTTATTTATTTATTTGTTTGTTTATAGCAGACACGAAGTCCATAGTATGAACACACACACTCTGCAGAACGCAGGTTGAAAAAACAGACAATACAGAACGGAGTACAAGACATTGAAGCCGGCGAAATCACAG
>Ga0210059_1001849_pt1 | contig 32427 bp, 16 predicted proteins | sample Ectturendosymbi2_FD_188042 | JGI IMG/M metagenome (GOLD analysis project Ga0210059, IMG submission 188042) | Ecteinascidia turbinata endosymbiont from Florida, USA - Sample 2 (SPAdes) (version 2) | ecosystem: Host-associated > Tunicates > Ascidians > Unclassified | place: Key West, Florida... | reverse complement strand
GGGGCCAGTCACTGACGTCGTCAGATTTCAAACTTTAGCTATTTTGCACAAAGATCATTTTGATGTCACTGGTCAATTTCTGGTCTATTACAACAGGATGTGACGTCAAATATCTTCTACCAGTCGGCATCGATAAATGTTAACAAAGACAAGAAAACGTTTGCTTTCGCTGTGATCGTTATCAAGCAGTTGATAACCAAACAGTTTTCAATGAACATTAAGAGTACCGGAAAGCGAAGCGCCGTGTAATGTTGTTCTCGACATTATCACTGATTATGCCTATTGAATGAGTCAAAATCAGCTAAAAGTATGTAGGCCTAAGTGCATTCATAGGAACAAATCAGAGGATGCCAATAGCCAAATTTTGACTTTACAAAATACCTGCGAGCACAATTAAAAGATAAAATTTAGTCTGCGTTTCTTTTTGAACAACTCGTCGATAACCATCTCAGGATCAATGTCACATCACGATTATTCGTCAAAAAAGCCAATCCATCAGACGGTTTTTCCCAGGGCCGTAACCAGCTTGGAACACCAGGTGGGGCGAAGAGTTTTCTGAGAGGGAACAAATTTTTAAGCTATGTCCAATCAGGCCCGTAACTAGCTTGGGACACCAAGGGTGGCGAAGAGTTTTCTGAGAGGGGCCCACATTTTTCAAATTATGTCCAATAATTTTCAACTATGCCCAACAGATTTTTCTCTCCAGGGGGGAGAAAATGTTTGAGGGGGAGGCTTCGACCCCCTTTCCCCTTGATTACGGACCTGTGTCCAATAGTTTTAAAGTATGTCCAACACATTTTTCCAGGGGGGCCGAAAATTTTTCTAGCTAGTTGCCAGCCTGGTTTTGCCCCATTGTTCTGCGTAGATGGGCTAGCAACCGTTGAAGCGTTGAAAATGAACGTTCATTTGTTGCTGTTGTGACTGGCTACGTTGCAAATAGGCGCAACAGTGTGTGAATGTTTGAGAAAAAGACACAATTGGAGGGTCTCTCGCAGCTCAGAGTTTGGGTTACTGGCTCAGGGGCTATGAGAGAGGGGTCCAACAGGTGCATTGTACCGGGGCCCGACAGCTACGGAGGGTCCTGAGACAGGACAGGCCCGTAACCACCTTGAGACACCAAGGGGGCGAAGAGTTTTCTGAGAGGGGCCCAATTTTTTAACACACTCGGAATAGCGAAATTAATCCCGCCCGGTGATAAAACTGGTTTGGCCTAAAGGATTTGGTTGGAAGTGTGATGTATTTTAATGTGAATAGCTGGCAGTGCATTTTCCTGATACTACTGTATGTATTGATAATTATTAGCAGTAATTATTGTTGAACTTTAAGGTTTGCCTACTTTGTCGAATCTAAGACATTCGCGATTACTGTCCCAGTGTGTCCATTTAACTAAATATTCCTTTACGTCTTTCATCTTTAAACATTTCCAAACAAATCTTTAATAAAAACTCTAATAAACCAAGAGTTTGAAACTAAGAGATACTTCAAATGAAATGTGATTGGAAATATGCCAGTTCACAAATACAATCTGATCTAACAGCAGTAGCCCTCGAATGTTGGGCATATGTGTAAGATAATAACTGAAAAGTTTGAAATTAACAAGTAACTGCAGTGCAGGACGCAAGTGCTTATAGTGCACCGCGAAGGTGGGCTGTGCATTTATTGTTAAACTTGCGCCACAAGCTGATACAAGGTCGAATCGAATGTGAGTTTAGGATTAGCGGACATACCCAGAAATCTGAAGATTTCGAAACACAGAGGAGAAGCTAACCACTTACAGTACTTCGACAATGCTTTAAAGCAGCGGTCGCTGCCAAGTGGCCCGTGTGGCTTGTGTGTGAATTATTTCCGAATGTTTGTATTAGCTTGAGAATATTCTTGACAATTCAAGTATAGTAGCATCTGTTGAAATATTTTTCAGCAAGCTTAAACTTGTAAAAAATTATTTGCGGTCTGCTATGTCACAAACTCGACTTGTTGATCTAGCAAGATCAAACGTTGAGTCTAGCATTGCCAGACAAGTTGATTTTGATAGTGTTATTAGACGTTTTGCGAATAAGAATACCAGAAAATCGCTTATATAATAGTTACATGATTTTTTCTAATTTTTTCTTGACTATATTTTACTATGAGCACTTAAAAGTGATGCTTAAAATTGGTAGTATGGTCACATCTATTGAGTACCTTTATGTTTTAATGTAATGTTTCATATGATCAATAAACGAGCACTTCTTGTTGAAGTATGATGCACATTAATTAGCCTCAATTTTTATTTATTTCAGAATAATTTGCAAGTCTTAGAGGCTCCTAATGGGTTTTGTTCGCCTAAAAAAAATTCTCTTGGCGGCCCTATACTGGCTCACTGCACCACGTAAATATCCATCTCTCATATTCTGCTCTCAAGACTAACGATCAAAGAAGAGTCAACACCAGATTTCACACAAAATCACCATGGCTGTCTGGTGACTAGTAATGGTTTGCCTGCTAATGATTTTTAATATTTGCCCTCTGAAACTGTAACAAATGTGATATTAACAAAGTTTGTGTGCTGCGCTGACAGCGACGTGCTGTATATTTCAAAATGGAGTGCCTTCTACCTGGCTTCGCATACCCACTAGCCACAATGCCAACCGTACTGTGAGAAATATTGCGTTGTTGCATAACACTCCATTACGTGGTGCGCTTTGGGTTGATCATGTCTTGACCAAGTATGCTTCTATTTGGTTCGGCAATACTTCATGCAAATAATCCTCTCAAAAATGTCTCATCTGAATTTCTACTCCTTTGCAAGAAAACTACGCCCTTGCATTTCATTCAGGCTACACATCAGCTCGTGTTGTCCGCATTAATTGGCAACTTTGCTAACAAAGTTGCATGGTTTAGTTGTATAGTTTCGCATCCAATCGCAAAAATTCACGTTTAAACCTTGATCAGTGAGAGAACACGACACTGCATGAGGTCGATTGTTCTTTCCGTTTGTTTTCGAACAGTTGAAATTGATATAAAACACCAGCGAAAAATCTTATTTTTCGGGGAGGGGCATAGCCTCTTCGGCCTCATTCTGGCTGCGCCTCTGGTAAATTTGGTATATATTTGGTATATTTTTAGATTAGATTTGGCATATTCCTTGCAAGAAGGGTTGGCAACACTGGTTTTAATCAGTCGATTTATGGAACGAAAGAGCAGAAAACGAGATTGCAGTGTTTAGTTAGCGTGATGCCGAAGTCTGTAATGCCTTCAGGAGCTAAAAAGCGCAAAGTTTTAAGGAGGCAAAACGCAAGAATCTAGCAATACAACGTTAGCTAAAACCCCGCGACTGGATCGTTTTTTTTCCAGCAATACTTTCAAGAAGCAACGTTTAAGCAGTGGCTTTAACAAGGGCGTACGCAAGGGGGAGGTTTGGGGTTAAAACCCCCCCTTGAGCTTGATATTTTACAAAACTTTATTACCTGCGCAAAAGAGATTAATTGTTTTCGCATACTTTTTGCTTGTTAATTTGTCGACTTAATGCAAATACCACGGACTAAATTTGCATGCAAATTTCAAGGAACATTGTAAATGGGCCAAAAAGTAATAATTATGTTTTGGTGGGAAATCTGGGTTATCGTCTGCGTCCAGAAACCACCTCACCACTTTTTGAAAGACCCTCCATCCACTACGCATGTTTAAGATTGTGTTCCACGATAGTTCACTTTATCCGAAACAATTGTCTTTATTATGTCTGCTAAGGCTGATCAGCGCAAGCGCTGACCGCAATGGCTACATCAGTAATTTCTGTAGCATGATAGAACTGTTGCACGAGCTCAAAAAGAGCTTTTTTTCATGGAAGCATTCAAGAATTTGATAATGTCTCAGCAGAGAAAAATGAAAACTAAAAGTTTGCTGGACTATTAGCATAATGAAAAATTGAAAGTTTTCTTGCATACTTCATGCGCATTCTCAATTCTTGTGTAGTTTTGCAAGATTCGATCTTGCAAACCGGGGTGTGCACCAGCCGGTCCAGCCACACGCTTTCTGTGCTCGACTGCTCGTATTCGACAAGACATCAGCGCAGCCTGATTTTGCAGTTGTAAATTGCTCTGACGCAGTGATGAGTGTTTTACTCCCCTGTTTTAACGCGCAGCCTGATATTTTCGCACTTATGTACTGCTGTGTCGTGGTGTTGATAGTTATTTCCTCCGATATCCTAGCTGGGAGCGCTGGTAGCTTATATTAAGCAAGTGCGTACGCAAGGGAGGGGTTTGGGGTTAAACCCTCCCCTTGAGCTTGATATTTTACAAAACCTCATTGCCTGCGTAAAGGGGATTAATTGTTTTCGCATACTTTTTGCTTGTTAATTTGTCGACATAATGCAAATACCACGGACTCGGAATGAATTTGCATGCAATTTTCAAGGAACATTGCAAATGGGCCAAAAAGTAGCCTAATAATTAGATTTCGCAGGGAATCTCCGTTATCGTCTGCGTCCAGAAACCATCTCACCACTTTCTGCAGAACCTTTCGTGCACTACGTGTGTTTAAGATTGTGTTCCGCGATAGTTCACTTTGTTGTCTGCTAAGGCTGATCAGCGCAAGCACTGACCGCACTTGCTGCATTACCAATTTCTGTAGCATGCTAAAACTGTTGCACGAGCTCGAAAACCGCAGTTGTTAACATAGAAGTATTCAGGAATTTGATCAGGTTGCAGCAGGGTAAAATGAAAACTAGACGTTTTCTGGACCTCCAGGCTCTTAACCAGATTGTGACACCACACCAGGTGGGCAGAGTTTTCTAAGAGGGGGACAAATTTTTTAAACTACGTCCAATAGTTTCAAAACACGTCCAACACATTTTTCCTGTGGGGGGATAATTTTTTCTAGGGGGTACTTTTCCCACTCTGGTTACGGGCTTGTGGACTTCTGTACATCACAAAAAAAAAGTTTCTTGCGTACTTTATCCGCATTCTCAATTCTTGTGTAGTTTAGCAAAATTCGATCTTGCAAACCAGGGTGTGCGCCAGCCAGTCCAGCCGCACACCTTCAATGCTCAACTGCTCGTATTGGACAAGACCTTAGCGCAGCCTGATTTTGCAGTTGTAAATTGCTCTGACGTAGTTATGAGCGTGTTCCACTCTCCTGTTTTAACGCGCAGCCTGATATTTTTGCAGTTATGAACTGCTGGGTCGTGGCGTTGAATTTGTTTTTCTCCGATAGCCTAACTTGGAGCGCTGATAGCTTATATTCAGTGCAATGACACATAAAATAAGGGGAGTGGATGTAGAAAAATATGCATATTACGTCAACAAACTTTGCCAAAACGTTGGTTTGGAAACATGGAAATGACGTCAAATTGTGACGTCACAAACAGCGCACACCAAATACAAACGACCACCATATGACCTTGAACTAAAACCCCCCCATGAAAATTTTCTGCGTACGCCACTGGGCGTTAACCAGAGCACCTGTAAATGTAGGTTAAAATCACGGCATAAGCTTCGAAGCACTTTTCACATTGACATGTCATTTTTTCGGTGTTTTGGTTTGTAATCTCTGGTTTCTGCTTATTGTTCGGGTGAATGTTGTTTCTTGCCGAGTCACTCTCTAGCCTGTGAAATATTTTTTCTTAGTAAGAATACACTCTAGTGTTTATATCAAGAAGTCTCTTATCGCAGTTAACTGTATGTGCAGTTGGGTAAGCACTTTCTCGACTACCGGAGAAAGCAAACGAGAACGTTGCGAATCAGCGCAAACGTAATTTTTACAAACGATGATGTCATGAAATACGTCATAGGGGCCCTACTGTAAAAATTGTCCCGGGCCCCCTTACCCTTTCAATCCGGCTCTGCCTACACTTCGCTAAAACAAGCTGAACTAAATAACACCATGACTGCTATGTTAACTTTTTTGAAAATTTAATGCAGAGGAAACTCCATAAAACAGTGTTTGTACCAGTTATATTTTCAACTGAAGATAGTATCTTTATTTCAGATTACTCAAAGGGGCCTTCGCAGGTCTCTTAGATTTCTTAGAAACATCAAAAGAGTTGAAAATCAACCAGAAAATGCTCTAAAAAGCAGCTTTGTCCAACCCGCGGCCCGCGGACAGCACGCGGCCTGGTTGAAGGTTTTGTGCGGTCCAGTTTAGGTTTTAACTGTAGTGTAAGTACAAACTGACAGTCTGTCTGTGTTTTGATAATCTTAAATTTGATGTTTTTCATGCAGTGGTTTTCAGTGCCACTTTTTCACATCTGTACTGCGTACTGGGAGATTCCTATGTGTCCACTGACACCTTGGTGCAAAACCTATAGTGTTCTGATTTCTGCTCTTTTTATCCAATTGCCACTTGCCTTGCCTATGACATCACACTTAGAAAGCGGCTACAGGTGCCAAACATCCGTTACCATTGTAGTTAGGATTAGAACGCTTTCAATACAATAGCTTGAACTAAATTTTAGTTTGCTAAGACCAAAATAAGTAGTCATTCAATGTGCAGCCCTCATTAACATAGTGACATAATTTTAGATTCGGTAAGGGGTTCTGGTGGGCTATAGCTGCTCTAAAGCAATATTCTACGCTTTCGACCTGTGTTGGCAGGTCTCCCTGCACTCAACCTTTGCTCAAAATATGTGTAACAATAGCATGAAGCAGTAAAGATAACAATAGAGCTAGTTTTATTCTCTGAGGTTAGGTGATTGCCCAGGCAGCAATGAGCCATCATAGCTGTCAACATAACTCGTGTATCGTTGTTTTCTAATGAACTTTTATAATTAAACTGGTCCTTAGCTCCCAATCGTCACAGAGATGTTTACTATTAATTAATGATTGAAATGTGACATCAGCGTTTTAATATGTACTATTGGTTTTCTAGAAAAAGAAATACCAATTGTTTTGATCCACCAATCTCTCTTGAAACTTTTTGTTGCAATTTTCGCTATGAATGCTTTTATACCGTGCACAGAAATTTTGCGAGAAAGTATGGGAAATTTTGCTCGAAAATTACTAAAAAAAGCTATTTTCTTGACAAACGATGTCTTTCTTAGACCTTGAAATTATCTAACTCACAACCTCATTTTTAGTGTTATTTTTTCCAAACTCTATTGAAGTAGTCTGGGTGAAGTTGGTAAGTTTGGACTATAAACATGGCACATCTTTCCACTCTGTTGTAAATGACCCGCTTTGAGTAAACACAAATTGTTGCCGGTAGTAGCTGCTGATTGGTAAATACTAGTTTTAGGGAAGGTTACTAAAATTACAACTTTAATCTCAACGAGAGTATTGTTTGCATCTATAAAAAAACTTCTTGGTGTTTTTCGTTAAATTACTTTGCTTAAAACTTCAGGTTATTCTTTTGCAACCTACAGCTTAACCCTGCTCAGGTAACCTCTAAATACAAACACCATTGTTGTCCTTGCCCAAAATGGGCAGATTTTGTTTATTCACTTATAGTGGACTAGCTGACAGGTTTGGACGCGCGCGCGGCTTTTTGTACAATTTAGCAAGTCTTTTCAAGCTCATCCGATCAGAAAAAACAACGTGTTGATTTTGGAAAATTTTTATATGATGAAAAACAAAAGCAATTTTCCAAACAAAAATGTGGGAAGTGCTCTCAACAAATGAACGAAAAAGTGAAGAAAATTCACAAAATTCCGCCAGTACGTGGCCACCACCCCTGTCTGGGTCGAAATCACCCGGAATCAGTATTCCAGGGGTGTGCGTAATCTTTGCAGAAAACTTGAAAGTGATCAATGCAGACAAGTGCTCCCCATCGATGGCAGTTGGCATGTGAAACACGTTTTGTTCTGTTTTGATGGTATTGGTGGACAGGTTCCACAGCGTTCTCTGGTCTCAAAGTTCATGCCCTCAATAAAATGCTTTGGCCTTTTACCACAAGTGCACGCACAACAAGCAGCAAGCGTTTTTTTGGCTAAGCTAGAGTTCTAGAAACTTCAATTAGGTAAAGAGAAGCACAAGGTTCATCATGTCCTCAATAAAATCCTTTGACATTTCACCACAAGTGCACACGGTGCAGGCATATTCTGGCTCCAATTTCTTTCCTCTGACGGAGAAGGCGTCATACATTCTCCTGCCTGTTTCTCAATGAAAACCACGAGCTGAGCAGGAGCCGTTGGCACCAAATTGATTTGTGTCGCCAGGGCTTGCACTCGTGTGATCTACTCCCGTGCTGGCTTCGGTCAAAGGTTGCTGGCGTGGCTTATAGTGAACCTACATGCACCAACTCCTTTTGCCCAAATTGGTCAAGGTTACCTTAGGAGGGATCATTGTGCAGGAATTTTGTTACACCTCAGGTAACCATGGGTCAATTTGGGCAATTTTTTTTCCCCATCGAAAACCACAAAACTTGTGCAGATTTCGATAGGACTGCCTGAAAGAGCGTCTAAAAAATGCAGCTACCGAAAGAACCAGCTTTCTACGTGAACGTTAACTAATTTTTAATTTAAGTAGAAGAACCGTTTGCCCAATTTGGGCAGAGGTTACCTGAGCAGGGTTAAGCCACAATCGTCTTCACGTAGATTTATCTTTGAATGCTATGCTTTCTGTAAGTTCGCAAATTTCATTTTATTCTGCAGTACCGCGCATAACTGCACATTGTGCTGTGTGACTGGAGCTAATATCGTTGACAATCCTGGGCACTGTCATTACACAGCTTTGTTCTTGAAGTGCTCTGCTTGTTTTATATGTTATGACGTAGTGTGGAAACCAATCGGCTGAGACGCTTTGAGATTTATGATAACTTGAATTAACCCAGGAGCAGGGCCGCAACCAGGAACGGGCAAATCGGACAATTAACCCCCGAAATTTTTGCAAACATCATGGTGTTCACGTACTTCACATTGAAAATTATTTCTCGAGGCTGCGTTACCTCTTGGCCTACGTGAACTTCTTCTCAAGACAGTTTTTTTCGCATGCGTATGTGCTGCGTCAGACGAGTTTAGGATAAAACTATTTACCAATCAATGTACCATGCTCCCGAAAACTCCCAACACAGAAGCTTTGAGGCCGTAGTTGTGAAGTGAAACCATCCGTTCCATGAAGGTGACGTTGTGGCCCTTGTGGGTGTAAATGTGACCTCACAGAGCAGGAATCCATATGCAACCAATCGAAGCTACTGCTACTCAGCGCTGCCATTTTAGTTGATTTGCTGCTAAATCTAGCAAGATTTGCCCACTGTTAGCTGTATAATTTTCAATCTAGCAATTAGCTGACTTTCAAGCAGGCACATCCAGCAGCTACCTTCAATCATATGCAACTTTTAGTCTGTATGGATGTTGTTCTAAGTGTTATTTGTATGATATGTTATCTATTCTTCTGTTTTTTTTTATATTAATTGGTGTCTAAAATTGATCGATTTATTGGCGGCCGTAGTGGACTAGAACCCTCACTTTTTTCTGGGAGCTTGGCACCTCACTTTTACATTTCGAAATTTGCATAAATATGTTTAAGTAACACCATCAGTATTCGGTCCGTAGTTAAAGTAAATTGCTTAAAGGAAAAAAATCTTCCTAAGTGTTTTTGACGTGCACTTGTGCCCCACCATGGGCTTCAGCAGAAATTTTTTTAGGGGTGGCAAAACGACATTTTGCTTATCCGTTTCAGGTTGCTGACGATGCAACGCAAATCGACGTACACAAAACGCTTTTCCCTTTCTGCGCCAAAAAGAAAATGCCCAATGCTACGGCAACAGTTGCAAACTGTGTTTCCTCTAAGAAAATTGACACTGAGCAAACGTTTGCTTTAGTGAGCGTGAATATCTTAATTCTTAAGACTGAATTAGTAGAGTTCTAAATGAATTACAAAACTTGTAAATCATTAGAATAAGTATAAATTTTATCAAAAGTAACTTAGAGGGAACAATACATTGGTTTCAAAACGCGCTTTGTTGGCAGCAATGCTTTTTTATCAGTCATGCTCATTTTCAGGCACGCCCAAACAATGGTAAGGCAGGGGGAGCTGTATAAAAGTTGAGAGAAATCGAAACTTAGAAAAAACAAACAAATCGTTACCAATATTTTTGTTTCTGTTCAGCAACAATATTGACCTCAAACGTAGTAACAGAAATGATTGAAAACCATTCTAACTTTTTTGTAGGGCGAATAGCTGCAATAAATTTGTTTCAATTCGATCTTGCCAAACCATGAAATCAACCATAATACTGTAATGAAAAAGGCACCTCCGCCCCCTTTGGAAAGAGCAAGGGGGAAATGCCCCCGTCACTTTCCTGCTCTCCGCCGTCCTTGCTTCTTTTCACACAGTATAGAACTATTTAGCTTACACTGCCTCGCTGCGTTACTTGCCAAGATGCCTGCGTTCAACAGTCTCAGGCGGCAAAACACCTATTGCCGCAACTTGAAGTGAACTTTGAATATTTGTTGGCATGGTATTGTTACGCATTAAAGGCCAAAAGCAGACCACTCCGTTCCCAAGTTTCGCAATCTGCCTCTGCAGGCAAATGAGTGGACATGGGTGAACAGTAAGCAGCTCATTACGGCATGATACCAGAACAGTGAACTTGGCTCTTATGTCCAGTGTGAGTGTCATACCGGAAAATAAACTGTCATTGCAAGAATTAACTCAATTAATATCGGAATTAAGCTGTTGTATTCAGGTTTTCTACACATACTTGGTTCGTATCCAAATTTCCAGGGGGGCGGAAAACTCCTATTTTGCCCCCCCCTACGGACGCCCATTGCCCCAACTATGAAAAAGGTTCCTCCACCACTGTTGGTAAGCTGATCATAGCAAAAAAGTCGCATCATGTTTGACTGCACATCGATGACGGCATAATCGTTGCCAAAAGTTACTTCTGCCCCCCTGAAATTTTTCTCTGGTTGCGGCCCTGCCCAGGGGCGTGACGAGGTTAAATGGTGCCTGGGGCAAGAAGCAAGTTTGGCGCCCCTATGTTCGAAATTGAGGTCTTTCGGAAGCAAATGTGCTGTATTGAAGAAAAGACTTGCGACATTGTCGGGATTTGTCGGCGCGCCCCGCAGTGATTTGGCGCCCCCATAGTGCCTCGGCGCCCGGGGAATTTTGTCCCCTTGCCCCCTCGTTACGCCCTTGAATTCACCAAATTTGTAGTTTCACTCAGTTCTCTTAAGCGGTTTAGAATAAGTAGGAAAGAAAACTTTCCCACGATACAATGTTTGGCTATACATATTACGTGCACACGAAAAAACGTTTTGTTACTTGATTTAGAACGCGCCCATTAATTAAGCAAGTACGTTAATCAAATACGTTGGTTAGACAATCAGAAAAACAAACAGATTTTTTATTTCCCTCTTTTCAAATGTGCTCATCTCTTTGCCCACACTGACCTTTTCTATTCTGTTGTCTTACAAAGAAACAAGTAAAAATTGTCTAGGCAGCTGTTTCGAAAAAGATACGAGAAAAGCAAATGAATCTGAAAATGATGAAAACTGCCAATGACTCAACCGAAAACCTCACACCGGAGTCCGAAAACGAAAAATACCGCATAGGATGTTTTGCGCCAAAGGCTCTTCAGTATGGAAACAACTCAAAATGCTTTCTGGCTACTACTCTTGCACTTGTCTTTATTTCCAGTAAGTGTAAAATGAATGAATTTTGTTTTTGTTTCATTGCTTTTTGTAATTTGTTTTGTACGCAGTTCTGATGTATACCAGCCCTATCAGTACTATCTATGGAAACATTTCCTTTTTGAACATGTGGTTTCAATACTTTGTATACATTCAAAAGCTTTAAAGCACGCGGTTCAATTTTTGTGTTTTCGAATTTTGAAGAAAAAGTGGATGTGGCAATGAACGGCAGAAGAAAACTGTTTCCTTTCATTTATATAAAAACTATTGCATACGATTTGGATATTGCATTGGTTTACGTAATCATACTCGTCGATTAAGAGCATAATTCTTTATCAATTTAATACTACTAATCCAAACGGTTTGTAATTTTTTCATGACTCTGAAATGTTAATATCAACAGGCTTCATACAAGCAAATAACTATAAACTTGTTTAACTGCAAATTTATTTAAAGTAATATCGACCTTACTATTGTGATTCCTACAACCAATGTTCCCTCCAAGGTTCGCAAGTGCGCAGTACCACCAGATCATCTGCGCAGTGAAATCTCATTCTCGCGCCCACGCAACATTCTAAAATTTGATATCGTGTATATACAAGGCCTCCTAAATATACGTCTTTTAGGTGGCCTTGGCATACATCGCATAGCCCTTTCACGCTTGAAACGCTTCACTGGTTGTGCGTCTGTATGGTTACGCAATTGCATGCGTACTATAAAAACTTGCTCAGTGCAAAACACAGTATAAATTTGTCATGTTGCAAGTGAGCGCGAATGAAATTTCGCTGCACAAATGGTTTGGTGGTGCTGTGCATTTGCGCAACTTAGAAGGAACATTGGCCCAGAGGTATACCAAACACTAAGCGGTATTATTGCATCTCAGACCCGTGGCTTGATCCGGGCTTGGTGTGGAGCCAGCAGAACGATTAAAATGTTGCGAAAAAACCGTGACGTGTTTCGAGACATTCTAGGGCTGCTGCCCCAGCGACCCTTTCTGGAGAAAAACTTGCTTGAAAAGCAGGAGAGCGATTGTTACTGAAGTTTCCTTCGCATCACAGATGATAGCAAATTTTTGCTGACACTGAGCCATGTTTACTCTTTTGTTACCCTTAACTGTTTCAAATTTCTACAGCTTTCGTTTCTGACGGAATGTTGCCGGTCAATGTATATGCATTGGAAAGACGCTTCATGCTGAGTGAAATACAGTCCGCGATGGTGACCATCAGCTATGACATTGCTTTTTGCATCGCGACCTTGTTTGTGTCTTTCTGGGGAATGGACAGGAACAAGCCTAAGCTAATTGCTATTGGTGCAGGAATTTTCGGCCTCGGAAATTTAATTTATTCCTTGCCACATTTCACCACAGGCAACTACAACATAGTGGACGGTCCACTCATAAGTAAGTATGCTAAGATATGCACCGACCGTCTGACGATTTGCACCTGCACATGATGAACCTTATAACTGACAACATTTTTCCGGAGGCAAATACGTTGCCGGGTGGTGGTCAGCAACGCTTAGCTGCAAGTCTCTTTCATGAACTGTCCTCCCACTTGTAAAATTATTTCATGAACTGTCCTCACACTTGCAAAAGGCAGGGCACACGCTGCCCAAGTTTAAATAACTGGAATTTGATCTTGGTCTTTACTTCTACTTCTTGGTCTAAAACATTTTGCACCCAAAAAAATATGTTTCAATTAGATTCGCTTTCTTAAACAAATTTTTTACAGTTATGAAATCTCAACACGCAAAATGCAAGCATAATGCCAAATGTGCCCTGAATATATGATATCTATTTTATCAGCGCAATGAATAAACAAATTTTCTTTGAAAGCATCAGGACAAGTAACTGGTTAACAACAAATTTAAACCCTAAACAAACTTGTTTTCAAACTCGTTCTTTCCCAACTTGTGCTGCGAAAATAATCTTCAAAGACGTCAGCAATTGTTTTAACGAACTTGCATCGAGATGTTACAAAAAGTTTTAGTACGTTGTAAAGGTGAAACAATATGACTCTATTTGTTGCTAGGTAAAAATAAACTTATGCGCGTTTAGAAGCTAATCATCAACTAGCCGCGTGGAGTTGATCGCCCCTTGCACTTGTAAGTGATCAATGTTTTTGAGAAAATTATTAAACACAGTGACACCAACTGTGACAAATTTTCTAAAGATGCAAACCGCAGGGATGCAAGATTTTTTGTTTTGGATTCTGTTTTTTAAACAGTTAAAGCAAACAATAAGTTTTAAACTTGACCTAAACCTAGGCTTAGGTGATCTGCTGAACAGCTACAACAACTCCTCCGACGTTCTTGAAGTTTAGCAGCAAATTAATTATTTACTTCTTCATAAATCAGAAATTATCCAGGCAAATTAAGTTACTAAAAGTTTTGATAAGACAGTCAAAGACTGCCATAATATGGTGGCTAGTGAAATACGTTGGGTCAATGCTGAGTCAGAAAAGTGAACATCGTTTGCAAAGTCGTGGCGTTCTCAGCTGTTTTGAGTTGGCATTGAGGATTCGAATAAAGCAGGTTAAAACGCTTCTTCGCCGTTAGTAAATCAGTAACAAATTTTTCTACACAGAAAAAGATTTTGAACTTTATTTGCGGTTTCTGCAGTTTCCTGTGCTTTTCCTTCGACCAACATCACTACTTGCTTTCAGTCGGAGAATCTGAGCAATTACGCAGGCGTTTTCCTTCTCGGCACTGTTTTGATGGGAATTGGAGCAAGCCCGGTGTTCAGTTTGGGTCTTTCCTACATTGCTGAAAATGTGGCAGCCAACACCGTGCCAGTTTACTTTGGCAAGTAATTTTGGTAAAAAGATTTGTTTAAGAAAAAATGGGTGTGAATTTGACAAATTAAAACGGGAGCTTTCAAACACCTTAAAGCTGTCAGTTTTTAAACCGGTCTTTGTTCCGATCCTTATCTATGTTCATGAAGCTTGGGTTATGACTGAAAAATTATTGTCTCAAGTGGCGGCAGAAACGGGATGTTTGCGAAGAGTCCACGCTGTAACACTTAGCGACAAAGTGCGCAGCTGTGAAATTCGCAGAGCCCTAAATGTCGAAAACCACTTCTCCGAATCGAGAGATACCAGCTACGTTGGTGCGGCTATGCGTCCAGAATGCCCACGAAAGACTGTCGAAGCAAGTCCTGCTGGCTAAACCCACGGGAAAGCCGCCCAGAGGTGGCTAAGAACCAGGTCGAGTGACTACATCTCCGACCTTGCTTGGTCCTCCCCTCTTGGTGTGGAGCCAGCAGAGCAGAACTATCTGAGATTGCTTTTGACAGTGAGGCATTTCGACTCTGCCTGGGCTGTGAAAAGCGGGGATGAAAATGAATGAATGGATGAATGAATGAATGAATGAATGAATGAATGAATGACAATTAAAGGCTACATCTTCTGTCACAGAACAGGTTGTGACATCCAAGTTTTGCAACAAGCAAAATGCTTATTCTAAAGTAACTTACAGCTGAATATTTGTAGCCAGCGACCATCAGTCAATTCCAGTGAAGTCATTCGTTTTGTGCTAATCAATGCTTTGTTAAAAAAAAGCACTCGAAAATTGTTCTCCATTTTGCAGGTTTGTTTTGTGGTACGGGATTCATGGGACCTATGCTCGGATTTCTTGCGACTGGAGGGTTCCAGATCAATTACTTCGTTGATTTTGACAAAGGAATAAAGTAAGAGTATTCTTTACAGAATAACGTGCATTTTATGTTTTGTTTTTATTCGTAGAGTTTTAATTTTATTCGCAAAGGAGTGTTCAAAGCACATTGTTCAGCAAGTGTGATTGTTTCGCGGCATATTTCAAAAAAAAAAAATTGTATCTCTTTCTTTTCAACCGAAATTAAACAGATTGAACTGATACACCACTAGTTCTCAAATTTTTTTCGTTGCGACGCCTTTGGAAAGATTTGCTGAACTTGCGACGCACCAACAATAAGAATTTATCAAAAGCATACAAATGAAAAGTTTTGTTTGTTGATGAAACAGCATATAGAAGTATGCATCATTTAATGTGATGCGTGGCATGACAGAAAGTCCTGTTTCGTATAAATACATCCTGGCGAGAATAGCCATTGATTCGTCATTCAATGAAATCCAATTTGGTGAGTTTCCCAGATTAAACTTTCTTTTCAGAATATCTTCACAAGTAAGATCAATTTACTCCGTTTCTTGTTCGGGTAAAAGATGATAGGTCCGGTTGGACGAAACGGTCACGTATCCATTTATAGTTTAATAAATTCTCTGGAAAGTATTGAGTAAATATCGAGCTTAGATTGACGCAGATGGACGTTGCAGAAATATACTTCGTAAATTTGAAGACAGGATTAAACATATTTTTTCATGCAAATCATTGGATAGCGGTACCAACTTTAAATGTTGGAAAGCTTTTCCTTCCATCGTGCTTACAAGCTCCATTGCAGCGCAGGCGCTATTAATTCCTCAACAGTGGTGTGAGGCGCTTTAGTCTTAGCAATTCTGTGCCCTACTTGGTAGCATGTTAATAAAACCCTTGGTTGGAGCTGTATGAATCGTGAAATGGTTCATGGACACTTGCCTTTTTAGATAATTTACTTTCTAGAAGTAAAACCACCTGGTTTGTACAGAAATTGCGGATGTGACGATGTTAAATGACGCTCTAGCTTATTTGGTAGCATGCTTTCATTGGCTAATACCTTGATGCAAACAACACGCTGAGGTTTTTCCTCTCCGTTCTACAAGATAAACGTGGTCCCAAATAACTGTCGTTATACTTGCAAGATTTCTTTTTAGGCCTGTCATTTTCAATCACGGATTTACGCTTAGGTTGCAAAATTAGTTTCTTGTTTACGTCCACTTTATGACTGACTACTGTAGCCTTCATTTGTCATTTTGTTTGATGCAAAGTAAATTACTATCTGTGCAATGCGTATATTAGCAAGCAATGAAGGCAGTTAAGTAATCATAAAATAGCAAATAGGCTATCTACTGTCAGTATGATCGCACTTCAGAATTAATTGTTCATTGGTAAAGTTATGTAACTGCAATGAATTTTACTGTCATCAGCTCAACTAATAAAACTGCACTGAATATAATTTTGTGCGTCGCCCTTGGAAAAGTAAAACGACGCACCGGCGTCGCGATGCACAGTTTGAGAATCATGGTGATACACTATTATTCAAAAATTATATAAGATACTGCCAGTCTTACACATATCTCTTATCTGTAGAAAAATGTTAAGCTTTGATCTGCTGCATTTCAAACAAGAACAACCACAGTTCTTTCGCCTGACTTACACGTAAAATAGGTACGATTCAGCAAACACAGGAGCAAGATTGTCGTTAAATAAATAAAGAAATTAGACTTGCAAATTAGACACAGGACGCAGCCAATGTGCTTAGAGTATGTCGACACTATAGGTGGCATGGGGCTTGACCGACCGTCATATTGAGATTCATATTAACTCGTTGGAAGACCCTTATCAACACGAAATCTGATTAGGTACATTTAAATGAATGATTAAGCATAAATTGCTGATAAATATTTATCAAACTGATCATATACCGACAATTGGCTGTATGCGTACCACAGTTTGCTGGAGGCCCATTTAGATCTGGAGGCCGTAGGCTTGGGCCTACTAAGCTATTGGTAAATCCGGCCCTGATTTCCGACCATTACAGAAACAGCACTGAACTAAATGTTAGCGAGCTCAATCAAAGCTTACGACGAATGACTATATCAGCAAATGGTTTTGTTGCCTGTCAAAGATTCTTACTCCCAAATCCAACAAAGTTCGAAACAAGTAGGGATGCATTTTTAGAGGAACCGTTTGCACTTGTGCCGGCTTTGGCGACCCAGTGCCGGCTTTGGATAACGCATTTTGTTATCAGTGTTGTATCATTTATCATGTGCATTTCACAAAGAAAACTATAAAAATTTGAAATAAAATTATTAGCAATTGTAGCTGAAATCTTGACTATAGGAATTATGTGGCATGAATGAAAAAAATTATTGAGGTAATAGGTATAACGCGTTGTTTCTATGCAACGTTGAAAAATGTTGTCAAAAGCTTTGGATAATGTTTAATATACTAATGTTGCTTTGGTAAAATTACCTAAACTGTTTTGATGCTTGTGATGGCCACTTGTGCCGTCATCACGATGAGGCAACGCAATTATTAGTATTTCAAAGCTGATCTTTTCAAACTTGTGGTGCTGACAGCAACATGGCAATTATTCTAGATTACAATGGACAATGGATGGCTTATTGTTTCATATGACTCAGCCAACAAACAGTACCACATCAAGAAGCCATTGCACTCAGCAAACCAACCACAATAGTGAACATTAGGGCAAATGAAAATGCAATGACGCAATGGTTGATCAGTGTAAATGAAGAGGTGTGCTGTGTCATATAGGATTGGTGAGGGACCATGGCGGTCATCTAGTTAACCAACCCTGTTTTTCAGCTTTTGAAAAGTGTTGAAAAACAACATTTGAGTGAAATAAGCACAATTAGGAAAACAAACAAACACAGAACATGGTGAAGGAAATGTACAGATGAAAGAGCATGCCTACGTACACAGATGAGTGGATCACATTTAATTGAAGGAATTTGGTGTGGTTAATAATATGTTTAAACAAAATATAAAAAAAAGGAACAAAACAAATTAAGGAAGTATAGAAAAAAACAAACAAACAAAAAAATTATGGAGTGTGCTTTCATGCTGAAAAGAATGGGATGTGCTTAGGGAAGAAAAAATGCGAAAAGTAAATATACACAAAATACACAGATTTACAAATTACAGAATTTACAGAATTTGGTTCTGGATAAGTGAAATTTTGCAAAAGTTCTAAGTTGTGTATCTTTATCATGTAGGAGGTGTTTCTTCAGTTTCCATTTGAAGGTAAACGTGGTTGAAGACTTAGTATTATTTGGTATTGAAGACCACACTTTAGGGCCAACAAAGGTGAGGGAACATTTTCCTGAGGAAGAGTTAACTCTAGGTAAAAATAGGTTGTTAGAGGTTTCTAGTCTTGTGGAGTGAGAATGAATTGAGCTGATTGGAATGAAATATTCATCAAAGTGGTTTGGAATTACAAAATCTTAAGTCTTCTTGACCTTTTGAAAATCCACCTGTGTTATTATACTTTCCATAATTTCACAGTGTGCTCCCACTTGGAGCACATATGCTAATAAGAGGTCAAATGAAGAAAAACATTACATAAATTTTTTTAAAATCTGTATTTATGTATAATGGTCAATGGTCAATGGTTTATTGTTTCATATGACTCAGCCAACAAGCAGAAGCATTATAAAAGCCATCGCATGCAGTAAGCCAACCATTAGCAAATATACGATAAAATAGATATTAAATCCATGGAAATGCTTGTTTATTTGTAGTCCTAAAGCAAATTTGGTCTTCTAGATTTTTTCTGCGCTTGCATGTTTTAGGAAATAGCCCAACTGAAATTTTATTTTTGTAAAACTGTAGATTTGTGTAATATTGCGTTGGGGTGTTATTATAAGGAGGTACATCACATAATTTCATGGTCGGTATCTTAACATCACGCATGTTAGTAAGCCACCAAGCTTATTGTAACCAAGTTTTATGCACGCTCAAAACCACATATTATTGTTTTCGTGTTGTACGACTATTGCGTTGCTTAAGTCTAGTGCGTTGCGTGTGGGAGTGAAGACGTTACACAGAACAATACAATATGACGATAATAGCATGCTGATGCTGTCAGCGCTTTGGTGGTTAAGAACGTAGAAAATGCACATACCATGCTGCGAAAATTCTATGATTTTTAGTTTCACCCTTTCAGAAAACAACTGCAGTTGGTGTGCCAGTTGGTAGTAACTTTCAAAGGTTTAATTGCTATTTGAAAAAGCTACATTTACATACTTCTTTAAGGTGTATTTAAATCAAGATCGTTGTTTATAAAAAAATTAGCTTTAAGTGGAACTTATACGTATATACGCGTATACTTTCGCTTTTCGCCAAAGACGAAAATATTTTAACTTACGACCAAATAACCTGCGAGCTTTTCACACCAAAATCATTTTCGAGTAGGTTACTTGTTGTTCGTTGAAACGCATTGTTTTCGTTAAACGCACTGTTGTGATCCAGGACTAATCTTTTTTTCCCTGGACCTCGGTATGTTGGAGCTTGGTGGCCCACACCTTTGATAGTAATGGGCGCTGTTTGGATCGTTGGTATTTTTGTATCGGGGTTCCCCAAGCATCTTCCAGGTAACTAAATGATTTGTGCATATGTTATCTGTAATCCCCTGTTTTTGCATGATATTCAAAGTTTTCGCATCTCGAAGAGGTAGATTCTTATTTGTTAAAGTAACCAAGTTCGTAAGCTAATAACAGCTGCAATTGCTAGCAAAACAACATTTGTCTCATTGAGTTTAAAAACATCGTAAAACAAACAATTATCCTGCACTTTTTACTTCCTTAGCTTTAGTTTATACCAGGCTTTGCTTGGTGCAAAAGAGATATTGCTGAACTTTTTCATTTACAAGCTTCACATCATAAACCTTTTTTTGAAATATCAAACTTTTATGTTGCATTGCCTCCAATCCACTTGTTTCAGTAAATAAATCTCTACATTTTTACAGATACAGAGATTGAAAAATGCAACCTGCTCAGCATACCTCTTTCCCTCTTGTTTTTGCTGTCTGATATTCAATTTTTCTGAACTAATTAAGCGTTACGTCTTGCAATAACAGGAACTAAAAATCGAAATTTTGAAACTGAAAACGGAAATACTAATCATGGTCGCAATGCGGTGTTTGGAAAAGGACCTGGCTGCACTGCGAAAGACTTTCAACGAACCATTTGGGTGATTGTTTGCAACCCTGCCTTCGTCTGCGTCGCTGCTTCAGCTTTTTTTCAAGCATTGGTTCTGAGTGGAATTAATGCCACCATGATCTCTTACGTGGAAGACGCATTTCACAAACAGTTTGAACAAGCTTCACAATTGTCAGGTACAAGCAAATTCCGCTTTTCTTCATTTTACTACTAACGATAAAGACGGTAGTTGTGGCAAAGTCGTTTGAAGGTAAACATCCATTGATACCTTAATTTACTGTATGTAATTTGCACATCTTGGTGCTACTTATGAAAAAAAGCTTCACATAGAAAAAAAGCAAAACACGCTTAGTTTGAACTTTTAGCCTCATAACAGAAAATCCAGTCATCATGCCACTGAAAAAATTGTGCAAAATGTACAAGCACACCTGCACCTGCGAATGGCTTTTATAACCTATAAAAATGTTCAGACATCGTTTGTTTTGTCGTAACGCGAAGATGAGCCAGTAAATAAATGTCGTTTTATGCAGGGTTTATCACAGTTACTCCTGGAGTGATTGGGAACATCGTTGCGGGTATCCTGATAAATCGAATGAAATGGAAGACTGCTGATATCCTGAAATTTAGTTGTGTGTCACTGCTGATGGGTGCATGTCTTCTGCCCATAAGCTTTGTTCACTGCAAAAATGCGGACATTGCTGGAGTTACGGTTCCTTATGAGTAAGAGATGCTTGATGTTCACTTTGTTTTTCTTGATGTATGCGTCTGCAGTTTTACATTACATCAATAAAAATCTCTCTGTTGCAAACTGGGAATATAGTGGATATTTGTTTAATTAAGGGCCCAAAATAAGATTTTTACAGATACGTTTTATCATGTTCACAGTGAAAGGTACCCGAAACCTTAATGACAATACAAATCGTTTGAGAGCTTTAAGATAACCAACTACCCAAGCATTGTGTTGAAGGTAAACTGTTTCAAAGTGCCTGTAAAAATCTAACCAGAGATTTATTTTGCTGGGATGAGTTTCTCATGTAGACTAAGAAGCACCCTATGGAGTGTTTTTATTTGCAAAGTATCTGGTTATTTCAACAACGTGGTTAGGATGGTATGCGATGACGTCTTCCCAACTTTTGTTTTTTTTTCTTGCGCATAAAGTCATTTGACGACAACTTCCAAACTAAGATGAAATGGAAGAAGTCGCAGGCCACGTGATAGCATACCTTACTGCGCAGATCAAGACCTCCTTCACCAAATCAGGCTTTTGAACATGTGAACTTAACTGGGAAATGCAATGACCACTGCAGATGCCAAGAAGAGTTTATCAGTCCCGTTTGTGGGGCAGACAACTTGACTTACTTTTCTCCGTGCCAAGCCGGATGTTACGGAGCGAAAATTGAGGATGGAGAACTGGAACCTTATGTAAGAGCAGTGGTGCTGTTAAAAGAAAATAGGTAACTTTACTGATAAAGAAAAACATTCCATTCGCAAGTAAATGAGAGAGTACAAGTGTGAAAGATGCTGTTCCCAGGTGTGGCTCCTAACACGAAAAAATGGTTTGGTAGTGTATTAACAATTTTCCCCTAGTTCTATACTACGGTCTGAAACGTTTAGAAATAAGATGCATTTTGTAACAACCCCAGTTTTCAAATTTACGGACCCATCTAGGTCCTAGGTTGACGCTTGATGAAACTATTTTGGTCTAGCATGAAAAGAGCAACGTGATTTGACTTTAATCTTCGGGAAAAATCACTTCGAATACGATCATAATTTAAAAATAGTTTTAAAAAGTCTTATATCACAAGCAATGAGTGCACGACATTTAAATTGGAACCGGAGGTAACATATTTATTGCCTGTTTCTAAGTGTATCTATCGTGAACTTCCTTTGCATGAAAAATCTTTTTCTTAGGGTAAACATTTGGTTTGCTACTCTGTCTGTTGACTGTTGTAGATCACGTTCTGTATTTTCCGCATTGAAGGTTTCTTTCAAAATGTGGTTTTGCAGGAATACTTCCTGTGCAGTTGTGTGCGAGCTCAGGGCAGAAACGCTTTTCCGGACTACTGTCCAACAGACTGCTGGACGTTGCCAATATTTTTTGTAGGAATGTTTTTGGCTTCCATGTTCTCTTTCCTTCCTTTAACTGCCTCCCTTACAATGAATTTCAGGTGAGATAGACGTTTGTCCGGTTTATTTTGTGCTGGTCAGATCAGAGTGTCGTTTGCTATAAAGGAAACTAAAATAAGACAAGTTGTTGGCAAAACCACAACCGTATTTCCTGCTCTTGGCTGAATGATGACCTAACTAGGTAGTACAGGTCCCTGAAATGTCTGCGTCTTGCATACATTGGTGCTGAGAAACATGGCGTTGAAAGAGCAAACTGTTGCCATGCTTAAACTACAGCACTTTTGAAAGTTCACACGTTTTACGAAATTTGCATAAATAATGACCACATGTGCATTTTGGCCCTTTCGGGAATCCAACTTGTAAAATCGAAACAGTTTCTCATCGTTTTTGAGTGCAGTCACAATATTTATCCCGTGGAAATGCTGATGTATCCACGCAGACATTTATTTTGACAAAAATGTTTGATATCCGCAACTCAACAGTTTCTATCATCACGCAAAAAGAGATATAATCACAGATCAAGATTTTGTTGTTACTGCTTGTGATTTCTTTTTCCTTTTGGAGGGCCACCCCTTGCTGCAATTTTCAGTCATCTAGATCTTTGTGAACGTTTGTCAGAGCCTCTATTGCAAAAGATGACCTCATTGAGAAAATTGCTGAGTGAGCCAGGGCAATGATTACAACCAAATCGTGCCAATTGTCAACAGACCACACTTTGCATACTTCAGGAAGTCCTGAAGAAAGGCATTGTTAATACACTGGGGTCAGGCTTAACTGAAGGGGATGGCATAGTGGAGATGTAGTCCTCACATGCCTATAGGTTTCCCATACCTAGAGTGACTGCTTATGTGAAGAGAACAGTCTGCTAAAAATAAAGCTCTTGATCTATGCTGGAGTCATGTCAAGCGGCATCTCGTCAGGACAGAGTATGCCTGGAGATATTTAATCATGTATTTTGCTGTAAAGGTCATCGTGATGTTCATATCTACAATATGCAGCTTGCACCATGCCGTCACAAAATACACTCCACACACAAAAATATCAGCATCACGAAAACAGTATTTTATATTGGTCCTTCTATGTGACAGCCGATATTGATTTCTCAATCGGTTGCAAGAGATCAAAACATGCTATTACAAAGCGACTAAGAAGCTTTAAAGTGATCACTAAATCATCAGGTCACACTCCTCATCACTCTGGTATTTAGATTTGCGTACCTGTGCAATTTTTCTACTATAGATATTTTAAATTTTGGAAAAGCATAAATCTAGGAAGGAAGAAAGCACGAAAGCACACGAACTCTGAGTTATAGGAAGAAAACACACGAACTCTGAGTCACACCGGTGTTATATGAAGCTAAGCTAACACTGCAAAACAAACTGTTGCTTGCTATACGCTGTTCAGCAAAGAGGCATCCTGTAACATAGGTGTGAAAAAGAAAAAATCGTTGTTTGTTTTTGACCATATTGCATTGGCGGGCGTCAGTGTTTGGCCTGTCGGCGCCCGTCTCGCCCTGTTACCCGCTAATGCCACGAGGCCGCTTTCGCAGTGATGGTTTAACGTCGCGCTTTTATTTACAAGGTCAATTGCAGCTTTTTTCCCGAGCTTATAAGAACGAGGTATTTACAGAGTTGTTCCAGATAAGGTGCATACCTTCTCGATAGGATGGTTGTGGTTTTTCATTCGTGGTGTCGGAGCGATATCCGGACCCTTAATTTATCGTGGATTGTTTGACACCACCTGCCTCCTATGGAAAAAGAAGTTATGCGACGGAAGCCGAGGAGACTGTTATATATACGACAACCACAACGTAACAGTTGTACTTGTTTGTACATGTAAGTTTATTATGCCTCCTATTTTTGTCTTGATTGTTCCCACAAAAATGTTTTATTCGAAACAAAAATACTCGGAATAGAAAACAGCGCAAGACGTGAAGTAAATCCATTCCATCTTGTTACATTTGTTCTCTGTCTGCAATTGAAACGTTTTATCCAAAACTCTATAATTAGGTCCACTGCTATCAAACGATGCAGAACAACGCAGTTTGTTGCACGTCTAACTACTGAAAAAATGATGTTTTATTACAGAATCGTTTGCTTCAGATCGGCTACTTCAGGGTAAGACGCGCTTATCAAATTACTCTAAAGAGAGCTTCAAATACAATTAAGCCACATTAGTGGTATATACATTAAAAAAGAGCTAAAATATCAGCGGAGTTTTGAACAAGAACTGGAAAGAGGGTTGGTAGTTAAAGATGCAATAAGACTTTGCATCAAAGATGAAACTGGAAAGTAGTTGAAAAATTTATTATATATGTATCTAAACTGGTAAATTCTTATAGCAATCAAATTGCAGGATTATCAGGGGAGTGTTGTAGTCTTCACTGAACAAATGTATTTGGAATGGATTGGACAATGTATTGTATTTTGTCTTCAGAAAGGAAAATCTCCTGTGTGAAAAAATCTTGAACCATTTATTGATCAAAAAACGCAATTAAATTTTTCTTTTTACGATTTGAGCAATACAACAGTTTGCCAATATTTTTTTTAATTTTGAGACAATCGACATGCAACGTAACACCTTTCCGTTGCAATTGTTATTGAGGAACAATTCCACACATACCCTTTGAGTCCGGCGTGCGGCATGTTTTTTACTGAACTTTGCAACACCATAACTAGCCAGCCGATTGAGCTAGAAAGCTGATTAAACTCTGTAAAGATGCAAGAAGCCTTGTTAAAAAAATTGGAAAGTTTTCGATTTCGTTTTTTTGTAGATGACGTCGTAAATGGGGTAAGTTTTGCATTTTTAAGATATGATCTATCTGTGCGTAAATTGCCTGAAGCCGTACGCAGACCATTTCGAGAAGAAACGGAAATTACAACAGTCAACAAAATCAGACCAAAAGCGCAAGCACAGGGCCGCTTCTTTCCTACGATAAGTATGAGCGGGCCTGCTAAAGTGGCTCATACTGAAAGAAAGCGCGTGCTTTTTGTAGTTTATTGACGCTAGTGGCATGCAAAGAATTGCTAATGAATTGTAATTCATGTGCATACATTCTTCCAGTACACGATCCCATGAACTTGAAAGCAAAGACAAAAAAAGTTGACCAATTCTATTCTCGCGATGCTGACAAACTTTACATTTTTCTCTTCTTGACGAATCCGATGGACTATTTTGCGAAAGCACAGATTTTATGTCATTCAATTATTGGCAGTCCCTATGTTTTTTGAAGAAAACGTATTACTTATTAATGGTACAAGGCGAAAACCAGCAGTGAATGCTGTGCAGATCGTGAGATAGATTGCAAATATTTGAATGATCTGCATGAATTACAAACCTTTTTACATATGTTGCTGCCTGTAGCTCCTTAGTTAATACTATTGGTGAAAATTAAAAATCCAAAATACCACAGTAAATGCTTGTGAAACTGGTTGATTACTTATGTCTCGTGAACGGTGATACAAAGCATTGTGCTTAATTTAAATGTGCTTGTTCTTTTCAGCTGTAACTTTGAACCTCATTGCTGTTGCATTCTACGCGATTATCGGCTGCGTTGAAGTTTCAAACTACGAAGTCGATGCCTGTCGGGTTGTCAAACCAAGCTCGCAAACAAAAAGTAACAGTTTGACGAAAGAAGGCAGCCTTTCCGGAATCTGCACTGTGTATGCGCAAGTGGACCGTCTTTGATGTGCAGTGTGCGCGTAAATGCGCGAACGTGTTGAAATTCACTTGCACTTGCACTAGACGAGAGCAGACGAGTCATTCTGAATAATCACCCTATGTCTTGAAGTGATATGATTACACTGCACCATCCGGAATTTTTGTAAACCATGACTGATTACTGAATCATCCAGAACTTTGGTAAACCATTGATTTGAAAGCGTATTTCGACAAACACCGCGGGAAATCTTTGCAGCAAATTTTTTTTTTCCTGAAAAAGACTTGCACATTTTCCTGTAAAATTCTTTAAATTGTTTCATTATATTCACGGGCAATGTAATAGAGTGTGTAACACGTTCGAAGCACAGTAAACTAATATGTTTAAATTAATCGGCTTTTTTCATATTTCATTTTATTTAGAGATCAATGTGTTTTGATTCCTTTCCTTGTACTTTGATGCGTACAGTAACGAGGTTTTGCGACATTGTAGGCCCTTCCGTAACTGCTGCTATCACCAGCAGCTATTACGCACTTCTACTTTTCGTGTACCAAAGTCGATTTAAGCCTTTGATTTCCAACTTTATTGATATTTCACAGCAGAAAAGAAAGCACTATTTATATGTGGATAAACGTCGTAAAAAATATATAAAATTACCAAAATGTTCTTCGTTTATCCTTCGACAGTTTTCTTGAATTTAAGCTGCGGTTTTTCAGCATAACTCTGAGCAGCTTACATTCTGTGAGAGACTGTGTTCAAGAAATTACGCCAGTGTGATTGTTTGAGCACCTTGCTATAAATGTGTCCTCCGTTTTTAGGTGATTAAAAAATGGTAACCCTACGCAAACAGAAACATTGCGCTTAACAAAAACGGCTTTGCAAGTTAGTGCACGTTATTCCAGAAATTAGCTTGCATTATAAATAAAATGAAGCTTGCTTTCCGTTCCCTTGTCATGAGCTACTAAAAAAAGTTTGAACCAACCAGTCTATAAATAGCAGTCGGCTGTGCTTTGTTGACTCTAATTCTAGAAACACGCCTTGTCAAATCATTTCTGAGTACAGCCTCTTCTCTGCTAACGTTTAGCAGCTTCCCCTGTTTCTGTTATACGTCAGATGGCAACAAAGATATAATTTGTTGGTTCACATTTACATCCTGCTTTGCCTGTCTTCTTTTACCATTTTAGGCTCACCAATCAAATTTATTCTTAGCATAAATTTACATGAAGAATTTACTAAACAAGGTGTTTTTTACCCGGTTACGTGCAACAATTCTTGACTCTGCAATAAATCGATTTGCAGCAAAAATATTCTAAAACTGCGAATATTTTCTCTGGGTATGAAGCATTTCGTAAAGTTGAGCGCCAGTCACAAATATAAAATGCTTCCATTCAAACATGGAAATCAACTGATATCGTCAAGGACCACTTGCTTGCAGCCATATGGCGAGAAAGTGACCTCTGCCATACTCCAAACACGATTAGAATTTTGAAAACGCAAAGAGCATGACTGCCATAAATCAGATTGATCATGAAGTTGGATTGGTGGAAGGATCCGACCACCACACCCAACTTGCTATCCGAGTGTGAAACCTGTGTATTTGCTTCGCAGTATCTCCATCGAACTGTGCTTAAGGAAACGAATGTTTGTAAGTTGTTCCACAGCCATCAATTTTTACACGAAAAGCAACTTTTTCAGCCCTTATTGTGACCCTGCCTTTGATACAAAAAAGATGACGGCAGGCATAAAAACTTCTTCTTTGCGGAAGAAGTCCTACTCGCCGCTTGAAAAACAGATGAGACGTTCAAAAACGATCGGTAAAATTGTACTTGCAGTGTTTTAACTCGTTGTAATGCACAGTTTTTCATAAAACGAAGAAGTTGCTGGTTCTTTTTTGCCAACGTGACGTCGCACGCGTTGTGCGACCAGCGTTGTTTGACACCACGGCGGAAACCAAACAAACAGAGCTTCTCATTCTGACGTGTGGCAATTGTTACGACTGAATCTACAGCTCAGTCGCTGTTCAGCTGCCTAGCCTTGCATTTTTGCCCGAGCTTTCAATATATCTTAGTGAAGCATTCCGTCACGGCGCAGCAGAAAAAAGCGTGTGAACAATTTAGATACTGTTGGCAAAAAAACGACAGTTTTGTTACCATTTATGCGAGTTAACGCTGCAAGCGAGTGGTTGCATTCCTTTCTCGAGTCTAGCTAGATACACGTTTGTGCTGTTGAATCGCCTTAGTAAATAGGTGCAAGGTTTGGGTTTACCATGCCTGTTGGCACAGACGTAACCAGGGGGGCCATGCACCAAAAATTTCTAGTATAGCTTGTTGTTTTGTATTTCAAGAGGCGGTGTCCCAAACCAAATATTGTTGTTCGCTTAAGTCAAAATATTTGGCCGGTCACAAAATTTCGGGCAGGTACGCCACTGTTTGTTGGTGTTGTCTGCGAAGCGCGCTCAGAAAACGCTGAAGATCCTCAAACGCTGGTAGTTTAAGGATACAGCATTTCACTGCAAATCTTCAACAAGTCGCTGTCACACTTTAAACCAGCCTAGTATGAATGTCCTGGGCATGACAGTAATTTCAGAGATGAAATAGATATTCTCCAAAATGTGATGTGGCGACACACCAGTATTTTGCTTAAACTAGCTTGGTGAAATCGGTGTTTTACTTTTACGAGTCAGTGCCTGCAGCAGAACGGTTTTTCAAATAGTCAACTTTGTAATAAATACACTTAGACAAAATTTTCTTGTTTTTACATCGACACGTCTTGATCACTGAATGTGATCCAAGAGTCACGCAACCAAGAAACTCACTTTCATTACGTTTTAATCTGTGGTGCGGTTTCGTTGACAGAAATCCAAAACGCAGTTCGTTCTGTTGCTTGTAAATACAATAGTCTATTATATCCACAACAGTAACTTTTCAGTAATGGCGTAACGTTGCTAAACAGTCGTACTGTGATCTTCAAGTAAAGATTTTCGCAGTTCGTTGAAATACATGGTGTGCCTTTCCAATGTTTTTGCGGTTTTTGGTTTTTGCTTGCAGAATTGGTGTTAATAATGTACTGCCGCAATGCATGATAATAAAACGTTCAGCAAAACTCGAAAAATAACACTGTAACAGTGTAGACAAATTGCGGTAAAATGAAAACAAGCTTCAAAAATAAAATGATCGAACTGTAGCAGCTAGCACCTTGAATTATTGCTATTTAAGGTATTTCAGACATATATTAAAAAAGTAATGCATCCCATTTAACCATACTAATATAAAGCATTTTTGTAAATTTCATACTTCCTTAATTACTACAAATTGGCATATCTCATTTCACAAACTCACATGGGCGTCGGAAGGATTTTTTTCCAGGGGAAGGCAATAGTGAATTTTTCCATGGGGTTGGCCAAAAGAATTTTTCCAAGGGGAAACAGTCGTGAAATGTTACTTTACCAACTCCAAACTAAGAGAAAAACATTTTCTACTAAAACGTTAATACGAAAATATCAAATTTCAAAATCTAGGAAAGCCTTGTTTCTTAAAAACCACTACAACTAGGAAGTTGAAGGAAATTTCTCGACAAATTTTAAGTCTCATACTCAGCTCAAACTAAGTTACGTAGCACTGCCGCCACCTTCGCTGAAACCTAAGTGTTTGAAAATGTCATCTGATGATGAACTTTCGCAAGCAGTCTGCTCGTCTTCACTTGCGAATTGAGAACACTTTTCTGAAGACTTCAAGGCAGAGGATGGCCCAGCAACACAGGACTCCGCCTGGCGTTTGGCTCGACGACGCCTCAAGTGGTCATGTTGTTTTGAATATCTTTTGTCGTCCGATCGCGCTAGCGAGCCACTTTCGGCGAGTCCACCTGAGCGCGAGACGAAAGGGTGCAATTGCGTGCGTATTACTTCAGCAAGCGCATCTGGTAAATTGCTGATTCGCTCTTCGAGGGAATCCAAGCGCGTCTTGATCATCTCAACGCGAGTTTCCATTGTTTCGTGTCTGGTGGTGACTTCACCCAGGATGTCCGAAACACGAATCTGCATCTGGAACATAACACAGTTCTTTGAGACCTTGCGTATCCAGACGAGGTAACGCAAGACAAGTTTTCACATAGGGGCTAGAAAATAAACCATTCGTTTTGAAAAAATAACATTTTCAAATATGTTTGAGGCGAATAAGGCTAACAAAGATTTTGGCGATATTTCTGGCGTTAGGTCGTTGGGAAGAATTCTGCATGTCATTCTTCCTAAAGGGGCCATTCTTCATAAATCTCTCCACAAATACAGTTGTTGGTGGGCGGGTAAAATTCTGGGAATTTATTGAAATTTTTCAGCATGCTCTTGTTTGAATCGGGCATGACACAAAATTCAGTCATTGTAGGTCACGATTAAGACAGTTTTCACAGCACGCATATGACCGAAACAACACCTATCTTGTAAAACGCAAAAAAGTGTTTGCTTTTACTTGAAAGTACAATCCAACAAATAAGTTGTTTATTCCTTTGAAACACAAGAAAATTAGTTTACAGTTAGCAGATAATTTTGAATTTTTCGTCTTTCTGGTGATTCTTGAATCATTCAGTATTTTTATCAAATTCAGCCTCCCAACGCACATTGCAGAAAAACATGCATATAATTCGGAGATGGTTTGGTGCTTATTCCTTACAGTAAAAGCTTGCGATAGAGAACACGCAATAAAGTTAAAACAATGAGTCTCCCCAAAACAAATGTCTGTGGTGCTTAATCAATGGTATAGCGAATGATCATGTGTCTGACGATGAAAAGATTCTTTTTTACCCCAACTAAGTCACTTGTAAATATAAAAAAGAATAGGAAAAACTAAGATTGATTTTCAACCGTAAATCATTTAAAACAATTGAACTGGACGACATCAACCAGTGGAAGCTTTAGTAATAAATAAACTTAAACTTTCACCGCTGAGATTAATGACTCTGAGACACAAATGCACTATATGTTATTAGAGACACAAATGCACTATACGTAAGCACCTAAAGTTCTTTTGAAATGTTACTGAATTTAATGCTGAACAAATAAAAAGTGAAATAAGATGTAGAAACAGGTTTTGCAAATTAACAATATAGATGAAATTTCTACAAACAAACATCTAGTTTGCATACGAAGTATTAAGGTGAAAGTTCAAGTGTATGATGCAAAAAATACATTTAAGTAATACTACGTATAGAACTTAGAACTTCGAAGTGCAGATAATATCCAATCTACAGAACTTTTGTTAGCAAAACAAACTTTTCGTGTTGCGCACGACATTACCCTGTTCGGGAGAAATTGCGCGGAATGGACAAAAAGTACAGAATGGATCTTGAAACGGGTATCTTTGCACACAAACCAAATTTTTTGTTAAAAAAAATATTTTTATGCAATCAAAAGCTCGGGAGTTCAAATATTTGTCTTGATTGCACTTTTTTCAGCAAGCACGCTTCACGGAAAATAAGATACTGTTTAGAAACTCTTTCCATGCACGCAACAAATCACCTTCGCGAAATCGATCAAGGTGTTCGCCTGGTCGTTTAGCTTCCTTTGCTCCATTTTGAAATTTCTCAATCTAAACGAAAAAGAATCCTGCTATAGAACAGAGGCAACTTTATTCTATATTTTTATTACGTCACCGCTTCCGTGATAGCTCGTTCAGAAGCTGTCAACCATCCTGAATCCACGGAAGTATTTGTGAGATGAATAGCAAAATTTATGGCAACGCGCCAACACCGTGCATCAACAAAGGCGGCGTGCGATTCGCGGGTTTGATGAACCCATCGCAAGTTCACGTGTGTCTTGCTGAGAGTATTTGGCAAGAAGGCAACTTTCGTATTCAAAAGTCAAAAGCGCAGGTTTCGTGGCTTGGAAACAAATCGCACGCTAACCTGGAAATTACATTCAAAGATCAAATGCAAGGATTTCCAGGTGATGAATGAATTAAGATCTAAGCCAGGGGTGTCAAACTCGTTTCAGTTCAGGGGCCAATTCATGCAAATTTAATCTCAAGCGGGCCGGACCAATGTAATCACTGTATAACACCCTGGTTATAAGTATTGACATCTTCCAACTGTTTTCATACCTTTAATGCAAAAAGTTCAAGCTTATCTGAAAATGATTCTTAGCACATAAAGTTTTCAATTTCCCCACGTAAATAAAAAAACGCCTTATTACTGAGAAGGCTGTCAAACTGACGGTGATGGTTCGGATGAAATTAACTGTCCGGACAACCACTTGCATGACGTGATCCAATTTTAAGGATTTGCAACACAATGCCTCCTGG
>Ga0210059_1001848_pt1 | contig 32427 bp, 13 predicted proteins | sample Ectturendosymbi2_FD_188042 | JGI IMG/M metagenome (GOLD analysis project Ga0210059, IMG submission 188042) | Ecteinascidia turbinata endosymbiont from Florida, USA - Sample 2 (SPAdes) (version 2) | ecosystem: Host-associated > Tunicates > Ascidians > Unclassified | place: Key West, Florida... | reverse complement strand
AAGTTAATATCGGCAGAGCTTCCACGCCACGATCACTCTTTTATTGCTTGTTCGCGCCACATATATGTATGGTGTTGTTCTTCACGCACATCCCGTTCGTGGTGAATCACACAATCAACGCAACACCACCGGAGAGGTTGCAACAGTACAAATAGTTTTGAAGTTTGCATACACTGTAACACGTACGAGATGCAAAAACAGACTTTTGAACATAGAAAAGCTCAAAAATGCTGTGTCAGCAAAGCGCATATTTGAAGTAATTCCACAAAACTTCCCAATGAGTTTGAATTTTGCAAAGAAAATTTGAAAAAAATTGATCTCCTCCTCCACTCCGCATCCGCCAAAAAAACAGGATTCTCAGACTCCGCCTCTGCAAAAAACATGCGGAGTTCGCCTCTGCTGACTCCAAATTCCGCTTTTTGTCTACCTCTGGTACAGTATAAGAATCACACATACACAAATCAGTGTTTGCTTAAAATGCAAGTTACGCGAAGAAAACTCCATATGATAACAATTTTTTATGCACACAACAATCAAATAAATTCCTTGACTAATGCCAGGGTGACTTTTGTTTAAGAGCATTACGCTATTCAATGACATATAACACATGATTAGAAACGGCTAGCCCGTCACGCTTCAAAACGGCTGGAAAGCGGCGCTGAATGGCTGATCGATAGGCGGGGCTTATCGCTATGTAGTCCGTCGCCTGAGATGTGACGCTTGACTGAAGTGCAAAATGTCGGCAGAAGCGTGTGGTAGATGTATAGATCTGCCCATTGCCTAATGACGTGTAACACGCGGTCGAATGTCATCTCTTTCGTTTGTTCAAAGGACTTTTTACTGGGATGGGAGAAATGGCTTGTCTGGGGAAAAAGTGTAGGGACCTGGGAACAATTGCCTCCCAGAAGTGTGTTAAAAGAGCCATGATTTCAAGAATAACAGAGGTACTTAAGCACATTAGACTTGACCCAGATTTTTGAGAAAACATTTTATCAACTTGCTCACTCCACAACCACATTTTTTTTTCTAGGCTAGAAAGCCTTCCAGTCTAGAGCTTCTAAAAACAAAGAATTATAACTTTAAAAAATTGATTAAAAAATAATAAAGAGTTTAAAGTATAAAGTACAACTTTTAAACTCCTTTCAAAATTAATTTTTAATCGACAAAGTGCCGCATGGGGCTCTGACCCCCCTTGCTACGCCACTGCATAGGAACGTAATAAAGTAATTCTAATGGTCGCGCTGCCATTGCTGACGTTTACGAATTGCAGGAGAAATTTGCTGTAAACATGCGGTGGTGCTCGTCTGCTCAAGAGAGGTTTTACTAAAATCGAAGGCGTTAAAGTTTATTTCTTTCAATTAACGAGAAACAGAAAAAGGACACGAAGAAACAAACGCAATCAAAAGTCAAATCTTCATATTCAAAGTCCACACATCTATGGAGATGTGGGCGAGCGTGGAGACTTGCACATTAAATACAATTGTAGCAATACAGGAAAAGTGTCCAGATAATGGAAATAAAACACGAACACTGAAATGCCCAACAAAGCTACAAACAAGTTCGTTTCTAGGCAGTCACTTAAAAGAACAGACGAGCGTTGTAATCACGTCGTCGGCAGCAAACCCGTGGAAAAATGGACAAAACAAGATCTTAGCAGATTTAGGGCAAAATGAATGAATGTACATATTTTTTATTTTTCCTTCAGTGAGGGCGCTCTACAGAGAGAGCCTTAGAGATTCAATGACATTTTAGACAAGGGTTGCTCTTAAACCTAAGAATCAGACGACCATAACAATATGCCTTGTGAATTAAAAAACTCTTGCACTAGTTCGCTGTTCTTGCAAAAACACAACATTCACAGTACGCTCAAAATTGTGGAGAAACAGAACAACGCAGTATCAGAAAGACTGAGCAAAAATCTTCAGCATTAACATTGTTCGGAGGAAATATCGACGCAAACAGACTGTCTAGTGTGTACTGCCTACTTCAGGTATTAACGTTCTAGTTACCAAACTATTGCACGAGAAGCTGAGATGATGTTCAAACACTGTCGTATTCAAATAATTGCTCCAAACCCTCGGCCAACCCTTCAAAGACAAACGCAGGAAGAAGGCGTTCATGTAGAAATTCCCAAAAGAACACCGGCAATGAATCCAACGCTGATGGCCGCGTTATTTTTAGCAATCAAGTACAGCTGCAAAGAAATATGAATTGCGAATCAGCAGCGAATTCAATTCCAGGAAATCTACAAGCCCCTGCAGGCTTAAAAACAAACAGGCCGGTCTGAGTGGGCTTCAAGCGCAAGACCTGCCACTGTACGTGTCGTGGTCATGCGAGGCTCCTGTCAAAATTGTTGGTTAGGGCCCCCGTTGATGACGTCATTACAATACTCCCATACGTCACTACGTTGTAGTGACGTTTGTTGATTATGCCGATTTCTAAGCCTGTAAATGCAGTTGCGTTGCAAAAAAAGAACTGTCATTTTATTTCACTAAAACTAAGCCCAGGAGGGCCAGTCTTAAACCGATGCAGCTGCATTGGGCCACGCGCCACGGTGTTTGGGTAGATTGTTCATTTTTGCTAGATACCCTTGCGCTCGAGAATTCCGTTGAAGCGGCTTATAAATCTCAATGATAATAACAATGCTCTCGTTAGAACTAGCGGATGAGTTTCGTCTACGTTAGCAAACCTCGAACCTTAAACGCTTTACCATGGTCGTAGAATGGTTGACTGAACAAGATGACGTCATAAAACCACTGCTCAGAGGGGACCCACGCCGAGGTCTTGCATTGAGCCCCGCACCTGCTGGGGCCGGCCCTGAATACGTCTATACACATGTTTCAATGTAAAATCGCCACTTTTGAAAGTTGAAATAGTACCACGTGCGAGTCATATTTTGTTAAATGCAGTACGAATCACCGATAGCCTTTTTGAGTTAATAAACCCATTTTGGTTTGCCAAAACACTGAATCTAAATAGTTCTCGTGTCAGTACACGAACATTTATGTACGTTTGAAATTCGTACGGGGACATTGCTTGTTACAATCTTTACTTGCAAACGCTGAAGTGACACATAGTTCAACGCTGTACACTTCATAAACATAGTTTATAGGCTATAATGTTTAATGAATTGAAATTGCAAAACCATGCGTGGAAAGGAGTCATAACAAATACATAATTCGCAGTTCGTACGGACGAATCCATATGTGTTTGACCAGTGGTTTTCGTTTTTGTACCGCGACCCATTATAGCAACCCACTATAACGCAACAGCCTCCATCAAAATCCCAAATAAAGCAAATATAGTACAGCTGTGTACATAAAATATCTACTTGCGACCCAGGTTGAATACTACAGCGTTAGTCATCCTCATATAAAAAAACTCCTTTTTGCAGAAAATGGCAGCATATGAACTAAGCCGCAATTCCTTTTACAAAATGAAATCGTGTACTGAAGTAACAGCACAGAAAATATTCCAACTTGACCTTGAGGCGCAGAACCATTTTATGCAGGGCTTCATTACGAATTTTTTGCAGTAGCTCAGCTCAGAGGTACCGTCTCTAACAGCATTGCCTACCTTCGTTTGTATCGCTGATAGTCCAGGTATTCTTGCAGCGACAGGCGGTCCAAGAATTGGCAGGGGGTAACTTTAACCATAGAGGGGTCGTGTTAAATCGCTCATGATTGTAGTTCTACGGTTATGCTTCAGTACTTTGACTGTGAAGCCGCGTTTAGCCTTTCCATGCGATTCGAAAGTGTTAAGACGTGACGTTAATGTTCAATAAAGCGCGCAGCTGCTGTCGAGTTACAGATGTACTTCAACAGGCTGGTTTTCACATGTACTGTGAATGCTACAAGATGACGTACGTATTTAAAATCAATAATGACAAACAGTACCGTGGTTAGCAGCTCTCGTTGGAAGTTTCTGACGCAGAAAAGTCAACTATTCGTAAAACTGAGCTACTCTCAAGCTCGGAATGATATCACTTTCTTGAAAAATGACATGGAAAATAGCTTAGCTACGAACTAATACTGTCTTGAGACTCATTTTGAGTTTGCCACGTTGCCGCCAAGTTGAAAAGCCCATTTGATGGGGCTGAAACGGGGCAATAAATATTAAATGAACTGAACAACCACCTTCGCCATTTAACTTCTTTCTAGCGACATCCATGTTAACTTTTTTGAACATAAGCTAGGGTCGCTGACAGACTCGCAACTTGTAATTCCAGGCCTAAGCCACTTTGAAAATGGTTGCTCACGACAGCAGGTGTCACCTCATCGGTTCAAACGTGACCGTGCAGTTTTAGGCGGATGCACAGCCTTCACGTGTAAGCAACGTTATTCGAACGTTGACCTCCAAAGATGATCGATCCCTGCAGGATCAGTAGCTTAAGCTGCACTTCCATTTCGGTATTTTACGTCTTGCGCCGATTGCTGTTTAGGTTGCAATCGCTACTACTCTTTGTTGTCCACCGCTTTGCTGTTGTGCCGCAGGGGCAACGGGAGTTGTAGCACAAGTCTCGGACAGTAATTCAGGCTGTAATGCGGCATTTGGGACAGTGTGACATGAACACAACATATGATGCATTCTGGAGAAACTGGCAGCAGTGCTTAATTTTAGGGAGCAGCTGATTTCCTCTTGTCAGCCACGCACACCACAACAACGCGGCAGCAACATAAGGGGAAAAATGAAAGTTTTGGATACCAAAATCTGTAGTTCTCACTAAGCCAAGCCACACCAGAAGATGAGAACAGCTACACAAGAAGCAATAAAATGATTGGCTAAGTAAAAAATAGAACGAAGTAATAAAACAATCTACCTTCGATATTTGGCCTTCTACTTCAGGATCAAGTTCGGTAACGTCAGCCGGAAGATGTTTCTTGCTTCTTTTGATGTCGCGATTTATTTTTCTCCAGTTTATGGAGACGTACCCACATCGGTTAGCCATCTGCAGGAGTAGAAGACCACCTCCCACGGCAGATGCAGCGATTCGCCCAACTTTGCTGAAGACGCACCCAACGATCCTGTGGACGAGAAAACAGGACAATCAGTGCAACTTCTTCACAATTAAACCTCGGCCTCTGCAATGGAGCAGTACCAAACCTGAGTAGGGCACTAAATTTGATAGTGCCGTGAACTCAACATACTGTTTGACTACACCAGATGTGAGGAAACCCTAGTCAGGACTACATTTGTGCTTTACTTTTTTGCAAATGCACAGCCACTTTCAACTCCTCTTTTGTTTATGACACACCATGTTTCACTCCTGACCATCATCCTTCACCATGATCTGTGAAGGTGCAAGAGAGCGCCATTCGACTTAAATTACAACAATGACATGGGCGCATCCAACGGTTCTGTTTCGCTGTCACGGCAGGCCCTCTTGTGCCATACGTAATCCGCATTAACGCCGGTCAAATATTGACAGAGATCGCTCCACAGACGCTGTTGTGCAGGTGGTTATCAGCATCAATTTTATCAGTGTTTGTACGTTTGGATAAACAAAGTTCACTTTGCTGTACGGCTGGCATTTCCCGACTATGCAAAAAGTACCTTTTAACATCTCGTTTGCACGAACACAAAGCGACTGTGATGTAATAAACGCGTTATGTGCTGTAACGAAAAACGAGTGCAAAACCAAAGCTGCAGTTTTCCGGGAAAATGGAAATCGTTCCTTGTGTGTTTCGACGATGCGACCGGTACTACAATCTAAACCTTGACGCACTAGCCTACTAGCCAAGTTTCATTGGGTCTTAGGACTTTTTTATTCTGATAAGTGTGTATCCAAAGCTGCATTTTCACGACAGACCCCTTTTGCCAGGCTAGATGCGCCCTGATTTACACATCGGCGCTAAATCCTGATTGCTTTGTCGGTTTGAACTTCAGAAAAATACCTTCATCACACATGTTGCTTCGCATAATCAATTGTATTCATCACAGCTACTTCAAAAGTAGCGGTAGCAAACACATGTGCTCGTAGGATCTTTAGTATAAGTTGCAAGAGCTTCTCAGGAATATATCGGATAGACTACAAGTTGTGAGGCGGGAAAAGTTGTGTCATAAAAAGCAACAACAGAATTGGCAGCCTTCATTTTTGACAACTAATGCATCAATCCTCTACACGGGGTCGCGTTCCAAGACTTGACGTTGCTCATTTCGGTAACTCTTGCCCATTCGCAAATTGTCACTGTCACATTGCTAAGAAATTTTCTGTCAAAGCTCTGATCAACCATTCGACATGCGCAGCCTTCGCTGTCAATCTTTAATTTTGCAACGTACAGGGAGGAATGAGCTTCAACGACCACCACGTATTGAAGGTCACAGGTGCCTCCATCTTAAGGATTCATTTGTTTGAGTGCTCAAAGCCTGCACACCTACAAAATATGATGCTAAGAAAGTAGATAAACTGTAAACTTCAGGCACTTCTAAAGCAATAAAAATATTAATCTTCAAAAAACATTCACACTATTTCACGTACGGGTTTGCCACAAACGCACTAAAATGAAAAAAAATGTTTTTAAGTGATAGTTAACTTAAGAGCACAGAAACTTAGGGTGGTACTCAGAAAGCTGGATCAGGATCGGCGGTCAATCTCGGAATACGCCGATCCTGGATTGAGGCTCAGAAAACATTTCATTTCAGAAAGGTGGAATGAGCCAATCCCGGATCAATCAACCGTGGATCGTGCAATGCAGGATTGAGGTAATCCTGGATTGATGTTTTCGCAGAATCTTGCTTTCTGAAACGCAATCTGCTGAGTCATTGACGTCAGGCCGTCTGTTGTTGTGGTTCAGCTTCCTGATCGCGTACTGCGTGGGCCTAGGTCAGTGTTTCTCAAAGTAGTCGGAATCGCCCCCTTGGGGACGATTTTGATGGGCAAGGAGGCGGATAGGGGGGCAAAATTCTAATCGATCACAGAGTTAACTTCAGTATCCTACTATTATGACTTGTTAGTTCCTTGCAAATTTTAATTTACTATGATAATTGTTGGAGGTTGTTGCCAAAGCAATTCATCTTTTGAATTTTTACTCTGGATCGTGTATGTGCCCGGCTACAGTTTGGATTATTTCAGGGCTGTGGAGCTGTCGTGAAAATGTCACAGCTCCGGCGCAGCTCTTTCCATGAACATTGCTCCGGCTCCGGAGCTCTCTTTTTTCATGGCTCAGACTCCAGCTCCGGCTTCTGTTCGGTTTCACACATTAATATTTCAATTGTCTTAGTGTGCCTCAAGTTGAATGGAAAATGAATTAAATCAAGTACACAAAATCAGGAGAATATACCACACCTTTCTGAGTAATTTAATCTAATAGTTTGTTACAAGCAGCGCTGCTACCATGAGGAAATCAGTGAAAAAATAACAATCACGGGTTCAGACGATTCAGAGAACAGATCCTAGCAGACACGCAACTCAAGCTAACGGTAATATAAACAATTTCTGGAAAGGCAGTCGCTGTTTTTACCTTCAATGCCTGAGGACCATTTGTTATTTCTTACGACAGAATCAACAAAATGGCTGTTTGGAAAACTACATTTGTGTCCGAGCATCCCAATTGACCAAGTGTTTTGCACTCGTTGTATGCTTTGCCTGTTGCAGTCTTGACAATTCCAGCTAACAACGCTGTCCAGGCAAACCATACAAAGAGCGCAAAACACAGAGTCGACCCTCATGTCTTCTTTCAAACACGCACACCTTTGCATTAACCCAAACCCGAAGATGCGTTTAAAAGCCCTTTGTTCAAAGAAATAGTATGACTTCTAGCAAGAAATTCACATTTGATTTTTGCTGAACACTTCCGATTTCTTATCTTTTGTACTCATAATAAGCAGTGATGAATCTCAAAGTAAAGTGCAATTTAACAGGCTAAGATCATAGGAGAAAATAAGACTGATTTGAGAAACACTGGCCTAGATTAGGGTTTCATTTTTTTAATCGCACGAGGGTGTATCTTATTTTGTATCTTTTCTCATTCAAAATCGAACGTGAGCAATACAGTATTGATTTTTTCCAGATGTTTGGTTTGAACAAACAGCATAAAAGATAGGCGACGGTACCTGTTGCTTTGCTCATATTTCGAACGTGCTTTGCTTTATACAGCAGGTTATAAAGCACTATTATAGCCTACTTCGAACTTTGCTTAAACTGTACTAACTACACGCATAGCCTACATTTTTGGGCATCCTGAAATTGTGTGAACTCATATAAAAATTTTGAAACTACGTTGTTAGTTTGCATTGCTTCACTTGGAGTGTAGCTAGTGGTGGTATTTTCCACCAGTGATGGCTTCTGAGTCTGTGGTTATGAACTCTGTAGTATTTTTGAAAAACATGAACTTCATTTAGAAGAATCACATGTATAGCAGCTTTTAAGTAGTTAAATTTATTTTCAGTAGAGCAGTAATTTAATAACTTGAGACAAAACATTAGACACCTTGATTATGATTCACATTAGCAGTTGTTGTATTACATTAATATGATTAAAGGTGATGTGCCAAACAGAAGTGAAATGTTGAAGTATCATCCGTAGGGTTGTTTATGACCTACACAACAGGGGTGGGGAACCTGCGACATACACGAACATTTGTTACAGCCTGCATAAGAATTTTAATTACCCAAGTAAGAGTACAAAATTGCGTCAATACGCAGCTCCATGATAAGCAGGTACCTAGATAGTAAGTCAAGAGAAGTTACTCTTCCTCATAGTTACATAAAGGTAGAATTTTACGATAAAATTAATTGAATTTGTGTCCCGTCAGCCTACATGAACAATTCATGCGAACCGTGATAATAAATAGATTCCGCACCCCCAGCCTACAGGATGATCCATGTACACTTGAGACATGTGTAGCAGGCAATTTGAAGGATGTTTTGCTTGATTTTTTGAAATTTTGTTTAAACAGCTTTTAAGCCACAAAGTTTCTCCTACACATTTTGTGTGACTACTGTTACATTATTTTTTCTCTACACTGTGCATTCATAACACTTGAAATTAGATAATTTAATACTTGATATTTGGTTCTTAATAACACATCTCAATAAAGGTATGCTAGACCGTGCAAGAACATTGTCAGAAACCAACTGTTTCAATATTCTTTAGCATCTGCTTGATAGCTCTCACGTTTTCCATTCACAATCCAGCTGTTGCTTTCAACTAGGAATCCCAAGCCTAGCTGAGATAGGCCTAAAGTTGCTTACTTCTTTGAATGCATAAATGTGTGATACATGAGGCATTGCATTTTATGATATCACCATGGATTTAAAAAAATCTATGTTCAACTGGTAATATTTGAAATATGCAACAAACTGTATGGCAAAAAGTTTATATCCAAACACAATACCGTATTTTCAGGACCGTAAGGCGCAGTATCAAAATTTGAATGCTAGTTGTTATTTTTTCATACATGAGGTGCACCGGCTTATAAGGCGCATTAAATGAAGCAACACTTAGATAAGTCAAACTGCATTCAACTCTGTCACAATAACTCACAAGTGCCGAAGTCGCACGAGTGAATGAGTCGCCACTGGGAGTTTAATTTGTCATAACATACGAAGGAGTTTAATCTGTCACACATGCCTAATTCGCTAGACGCGAATAGAATAAAATAAAAGTTGTGAGCGTGTTTCATCTCGAGTGCAGCAATGTAGTCTGGAGCCCCGCAGAGTAATATGATCTGTGGTACGTGCTAGCTACTCTCGGACGGTGTTCACTGCAATTGTTGTTGGTTTATTGTGTAACACGATGGTCTGTTTACAAAAAAGTCGTACCTAGAAATTAAATAAATAGCACCGTTTACCACCAGTGTTGCCAGTTGGGCAGTTTTCCTGCACAATTGGGCTGTTTTTTTTGTTGCGTTGCGGATTGCGTTTTTTTGGGCTAGTTTTAGCAAAATGCATGCGGTTTTTTGGGCTGTTTTTTCAAAAGATTTTTCTATTTAAAGAGCATAGTTTTTGTCAATTCTGCTGAGGTAGTGAGGTTTGTTTTAACTTGAAGTAATGTGATCTCCGGCTTTTTTCGTTCGCTCCTATCCTCTTGATATAAGACCAATATATCAAGATTCGAGATAACGTGATCGTGTGTGTGTGATTGCATGTTGAAGTGTTGATCTAATTCTGACTAAAGTTTGTGGACAAGGCAGGGACCGAGTTTGCTAAAACACTTTGGGGGGACAAATTTTTATTGTTTGCGTTTCGATGACATCATCATATTCACTCAACCGTAGTACAACCTTTTGGTAAAATTGGCCAAAGGGGGACACATTGTGGAATTTATATATTTGGTGACCATGGCCCAAGTGCCTCCCCTGGCTACGCCCATGGCGGTGGTAGGTGCTATATCTAGTTATCTAGCACTTAGCAGTGCATTTACTATGAAGACACATTAATTCTCAGAGTTCTGCTTAAATGGACATAAATATGCTCAAAAATTGTGATAATCAATTCAAATTTGATCAGTTCCGAAATAAAATGTATTGCTACTAAACACCACAAGACCACACATAGATCAAATCAAAAACAAACCACAAAGCTTTTGGTAAGTACTAGCAGTGGCAACCATGCCTGTAGCCAGAAATTTAGTAGGGGGAAACATCAACTGAGTTTCAACATTTAAATATTTTAATGATCCTTATTTTTAAAACACCATCCATGAAACATGCATGTTTCCGGCGTTTTCTCCTGAACAGTTGCGTTCCGGCAAATAAAACGTCTGCTTTCGTTGTGAATTGACAAGTTTTAAAAGTTTTGATAGTGAGTTCCAAGCTTCTACTTTGGATCAGTGCCACCACTTGCTCATAAACCTTTCCTGCAAAAGTGCTAGTAAACCTCTCGATGCTGTAAGTGCACGATCTGCAGTAAAAGTTTTGCAGCCAGTAATGCAGTTGAGCAAGAAGTCATTGCGGCCAATATTACGATTGCGCTTCTTAAGCTGTATTTATACGCTTCGGATGTACACCAACACAGCACTTTCAATTGAAGCCGCGGAGAGGCTTATTTTTTGATGCAATGACTTCCGAAGTAGGCCTTCTACAAAACTTTCGTGCAAGGATAATGAGGCAGTCGCCTTGGGCCCTTCTTTTCCAGAGATACCGTGTCCCCTCTTGAGAGCTTTGCACCATTGTTTAGTTAAAAAGGTTATGTACCACTCTAGAGCCACATTCAAAGAAGCTCTCAAGCAAGTCATATGTTTTTCAAAATAAAGCAAAGATTATGAGAAAATGTGCCAAAGGAGGCAGCTTTCAAGTGTCCAGCTGCAAAACTTTGCAAATTTATGTTCCTTTCGTATGTATAGAATGCTCTTAAATTTAGTTCATAAATTGAAATGTGAAACAAATTTAACACGTTTATCCACGTAATTCCACATCTACCTTCCGCAATGGCAATGTTTTGGGACCCTTTTCTGAGAGCTTGCCCATAAATTTTAATATCCACCCTTATGCAAGTTATCTTAGTATCTGTAAGATAATGGCAGTGTCAATTCCCTCAGCACTTACAAAATGAAAAGCACCTTGCTACTCACTCTATATTCTGCTGTTGACTCTTCTCGTTGCAGTTAAATGATTTCAAATTATTTAGTGCAGGACAGAGTGGGTGCAATTAACATAAGATGAAAGTTGAAACACTGAGCTTATGAACAGTAGGTCAGAGTCTAATATTTTGACATGATTAATGTTTTACTCGCCGGCAAGGCAAAGGGAAACCATTCATGAAAAGGTTAAGGCTCCACATATTGTAATTGAACCGCCACAATACATGACATCACAAATATCTAGAATGAATGGTATCGTTGCTAAACAGTGACTATGGCGCAATGAAGAAGACTTTAAAACTGAATCGCTTCTTAGCCAAAGTTTCAGTTTCAAAACATATAAAATGTATATCACCGCCATATTCACACATCTAGTTTTAGAACTGCGCAAAAACAAAAATCTACGATATTGATTTAGGCTACGCTAACTCTAGCAGTGGCGTACGCAGAAAATTTTCATGGAGGGGGGTTCATTCAGTGGCATATGGTGGTCGTAATTTGGTGTGCGCCATTTGTGATGTCACAATTTGACATCATATTCACGTTTCCAAGCCAACGTTTTGGCGAAGTTCGTTGACACAATACGCATACACTTCTACACGCACTCCACTTATTTTATGTGTCAGTGGACTAAATATAAACTATCAGCTCTCCTAGTTAGGATGTCGGAGGAAAATAAACTCAACGCTACGACACAGCAGTACACAACTACAAAAATATCAGGCAAAGTTTTGGTTTTCCTTTTTCCCTACTGAGACATTATCAAACGCCTGAATGCTTCTATGTTAAAAACAGCTCTTTTTGAGCTCGTGCAACAGTTCTATCATGCTACAGAAATTGGTAATGTGACCAATGCGATCAGCGCTTATGTTTATCAGACCAAATAAAGACAATTGTTTCGGATAAAGTGAACTATCACGGAACAATTTTAAACATGCGTAGTGGACGGAGGGTCTGCAAAAAGTGGTGAGATGGTTTCTGGATGCAGACAATAACCCAGATTCCAATTCCCACCAAAACCTAATCATTACTTTTTAGCCCATTTACAGTGTTCCTTGAAATTTGCAAGCAAATCTGTTCCGTGGTACTTGCATTATGTCGACAAATTAACAAGCACAAAGTATGCGAAAACAATTATCTCCTTTGTGCAGGTAATAAAGTTTTTGTAAAATATCAAGCTCAAGGGGGGGTAACCCCAACCCCCCTCTTGTGTACGCCCTTGAACACTGGAAACAAGGAGAGGTCATATTTGCAACACCCACAGCTATCAAGAAGCTTGTGATGGTCTTGAAATGAAGCTTGCATAACCATTAGGCCGGATGCAGCAAGCTGGTGTGCCACAAACAGCTGCGAAAAGCGTTACTCCAATTGTTTTTACTTGCGGGTCATTGATTACACAAGGTCAGATACAAGTTTGTATTCGACTGAAAGCTGAAGTAGAATATGTTCCTTGAGGCAGTTTCGTTGACTTGCACTGAAGTATTTCTTTGGCTTATACTTCAAATATTTTATTAACTGAAAACTTTGGAATTGGGGAGATGTTTCCCCCCTGGCTACGTGCCTGGTGGCAACCGTATCCTGATTACAGGTTACAGACCAGCGCAGCCATTCGTGATTGAGCGAAGGTTGTATGCACACCGATTTGGTAATTCAAATTAACCAACACAGTTATCAGCAATCATGACGATTCAGTTTACATAATAAATCTGTATACTGTGTCCACAGATAGTCCAGTGATAATGTTCATTTTTCTTATTTATTCCCTGGGTTTATGCTGGGGAAACGTTTCCAACAGTAATGTAACCATGAAATTTGCACAACTACATTATTTTTTATCACAAAATATTGGGGGGACAAAAGATATTATGTCTCCCTCTGTCCAAAAGTTGGGGGGACATGTCTCCCGTTCCCCCATAAACTCGGTCCCTGGACAAGGACATGGTGTTGCTGTGGTCACATCATACAGTCATTACCGTTGTTAGTAATCGATACTACGAGTAAAGCTTGTACCCATGCAAGACGTAGTCACAATAGGAAAAATACCCACAGCACAACTTGCTATGTTCGTTTGTGCGGAGAGTGTATGGTATTGCTACTGTATAGTTTATGCTTTTGCTGACACTACACTGTTGATTTTGTTAAACAGCAGTGTACAAGTATCAGAGTTTCATGAAGGATTTGATGCAAAGCTTTGAGTTGAGTTGATGAGCTCAGTATGACAAGCGCACTAGCGTATGGAAGGGGGAGGCCACTGTGCCATGGCCACACCCTCAGACCCTAAAATTAAAAAAATTTAAAAACAGCATTGTCTAAAACTTGCTTCCAGATGCACAAAAATGAGATTTTTGGGTGTAATTTTGCAAAATTTTCCCAGAGGCATGCCCCCAGACCCCCCTAGAATGGTTGAGCCTTCTGCACTTCCCTTTAAGTTGATTTGTGACGTCACACGATTGTGACAAAACTTGGCCCCCCCCTTGGAACTTTTCAGCATACGCCACTGGACAAGTGATACGCCTATTGCGAAAAAACAGAAAAGGATCTCAAGTTCAAAGGCTGGATACACAACACACTTAAAAGTTACAGATAAAAGAAACTTATTTTAAAAATGCTGATTTGAAATAAGAGCACATTACAATCATTTAAATTTTAAAGAATCATTCTACAACAGCTAAGCACATTATAAATGCAGCTGCTTCTTCATCTATATGTAGTCTGTTTGATGCTGGCTATACCACAGTTGTAATTACTAATAGTCTACAGTGTTAATCTGCAGATTTGAGATTAAGCCTACAAATCGCTGCACATATTGCTTGCCATTCTAGCATGAATGATATAAGCCTACATCACCTTAAAGAATTACTAGGCAGTATATCAGATCAAACACATTCTTTCTTAGTTTGAAGTTGCATTTTCAAGTTGCAAAAAGATAAAGAAAACAGGAAGTTTTTTCTCTTCTAACCCTTAAAAAGCACATGCTTGATATAATATGCTATGCAGGGTTTGTCGGTGTTAACATTTTATTTCGACTGCAATATGTGGTATTAATTTATCATTAATGATAGTTTGATTGTCGTTACAATGTTACTACTTGTTATTTTATATGTTTGAGGTTGCTTTGTAAAAAAGGTCAGTTGTGTGTTGCACAAAGACTGCAATTACAATAAGATAATGGTGGTTACTTTCACTGCAAACTGTTAGTGTCATCGCATATTTTGGGCTACTGTGGAGCTCTTTGGGCTTGTTTTGAGGACATTGGGCTGGTTTTTCGATCAGCATCTGGCAACACTGTTTACCACATAAAATTGGTTCTTGATGAGAAAGCACAATCAGATTCATACATTAGGCGCACCGCATTATAAGGTGCACTTCTGATTTTTGAGAAAATTAAAGGATTTTATGGTCTGAAAAATACTGTAGTTAAAATTAAAAACAAAAGCTTTTTTGTATTTGTCTGGCATGAACTACTAATATGAATAGGTGACATGCAGTATACTCAAAGCCCTCAGTATAAAATTGAGGAAGCACACAAATGAAATGACCATATTTAGCAAACTATCAAGTGGCATATCACCAAGTGCAACATGAACTTGCTACAAACAGTTTGCAGTTCTTATATGTATTGGATGAGTTTTCCAATATGGAACTTCTTTCATTTGTACATCCATAAACAACAAGGAAATCTAATTTCACTGTTTTGTTAATGATGTGGAAGCTTCCTAATTTTTCAGAAATTTTGCCCAAATTTTGGACAAATCAAAGTTTTATGGGGTGCACTTTCACCCCCGCATCACTGGCTTAAAACATTTGTTTATGAATTGTAGAGGCTATTGAAAACAAACATTACAAGCACACTATGAACACGTGAGAACTGCTTCACTGTTAACTGTTTGTAATTGTACAACATCTTACAACAAACAAATGCACCAGCAGCAAAAGTGTGTTTGCAGAAAAAGAACTTACAGCTTGGTGTGGGTCACTGTTGTGGCTTTACAAATATTACTAGAAATTTTAATGCTACAGTTTATGCAGCAAACAACCAATATCTAGGTTAAACATATTTACACAGGTCTCAAAAAACATTGTGTCTGGTTGCAAAGCAGGAAGATTTCCTCATTCAAAACTTTTGAAAACAACACGGTTAACTGTAATAATGACTAATGATTCGATTTCTTCGAAATTCCATCCTCTTCTTCACTGACACTTGTGACAGACTTTATATCCTCTACATTAACTTCCCACTAGTCTTCCTCAGAATTGCCAAATTGTGCAAGCAAACCACAGCTACAATAGTAGCCAAACTTGAATTAAGTTTCAAATGCAATGGTGTTTTTAAGCAATGGAATCTTTTTTTGAGTATACCGAAAGTCTTTTCAATGGTGCATCTATTTTTAATATGAGATTTGTTGTATTTTTTTTGCAGGTGATGAAAGCTTTCGTAAAGGAGTGAAAAGATGGGATAAACAAGTGTATCCAGCATCTCCCAACAAAAACCCATCAGCAAAATCACTTTCAATTTTGAATATTCTCTGTAGATAGGGTTACAGCCACAGTCAAATGTATCCAGTTTGGGAACCCCTGGATTAGAGAGATCAGCTATTCTTCTTGTTGGAATTTCAGATTAATTTGCAAGAGATTCTACCAATTCTGTTGTTCCCACAGCATTCATTATTGGAATTATCCTGATCCAACCAGTGGATAGCCTAGGTCATGCACAGCACTATTGCATCTGAAGTTACTTTATAGAAGTTAACAGTACACTCATAGCCAACATTTCAAACATAAATAACATCAATGCTTTACTGGAATTGAAGCATTATTGGTTGAATAGTTTAGCTACCGAGAAATAAGATTCTTGATCATGGAGAAATAACCTATTTTTACACTGGTCCCTCAGGCCCAAAATCAGACAGTTAGTTGATAGTAACCTTACTGTGTTTACTGCTGCAATGCATTAATAATACTATGCTTGGGCCTATTGCCCTATCCAGTGCAGATATTGTTTGAGCTAATAAAATGAAGAGATTTTCTATATTTATTGAATATTATGACAGCTGTGGAGGTTAATTTCAGAGAAACTTTGAGCAGTGTCAACCAAACATGTTTTGTTCAAATTTTCAGTTCCACCCAAGTTTCTGAGGTTGCTGCCCAATTCTCTCCTGCACTAGCCTAATTTGCACTATTGGAAAAACGAATGCAAATAAGAAAATCGAGCCAGTGCAATCCCTACGTTTGGTCTAATCTTTAGCAAGTGCCTAATTGTTACCTCCATGCATCTACGGCACATGTATGACGGTCGCAGCTGATTGCTGGACCTGCTGGCATCCTACTAATCCGTACTCAATCCACCCTGAAAGCAGGATCAAAATCAACCCAGATAACGGTCATTTTCAAACCCGGATTGAGCAGTGATCCGACTTTCTGAAATGCAGAAAATCTTGGCTCAGGATCGCGGCTCAAGCTTCGATCCATGATCATCTGATCCGGGATTGGATCGCACTTTCTGAAACGAAACCACGGATTGAATCCTGGATTAGCTTCGATCTGAGATTCAATCCAGCTTTCTGAATACCAGCCTTAGAGACTGTTTTGCAAGGCAGTGAAATTCTCAAACCAAAGTTGGCTGAAGTTTGAAAAGCACAGTAGTTTTCTTTGTTCAAACTGATGTATACCTTAAAAGCCCTCTGTGTAGCACCTGTATATTCATTGCTTGCTACGACCTTTTCATTGGAGAAAGCAAGATAAGCATTGGTCCAAAAATAAGGAAAGTGATGACAATAGTGTGGGCATTACGTATGTGAAGACATCTGTTGTCAGTTGCACCTGCCTGGCATTACTATTGCTTTATGATCAGCCTAATAATAAAATATGTCAATCTTGAAACAGCAACGTCTGTCCTTTCTGTTTTAGCAGTAGAGAACAGGGTTTGAAGCCTGCGTGAAGGTCACTACCCGAAAGTCACTGTTATCTATCCTGTTATCAACACAGCTCAACGTCATGCTGCAGAGTGGACAAATGTTGGCAGAAACTGGCGCAGCACGAGTAAGCCAGTAAAAAGTATACGGATACACTGTCGTCACTTTTCCACCTGGAGTAGCAACATGTAAATTAAAACTGAGGTAGTACATGAAAAACCTTCTGTTCAAATTACGTAAACGCATACAGCAGTCCTTTCCTCTGGCAAGAAGGTCTGAAAATCATATGAAGCGGCGCCATTCGCATACATGCATTTCACTATCAAACAACATCCACACGGCTACGCTGTCAAGTAGTTTTGAATGCATGGGCAAAAATTAGACGGGATTTCGGCTGACTGCATGGTCACCTAAGATATTTGATTTACTCATATTAAAACACATGTTTTCGTCCTACATCAAAATAGCCTCTGCTTTTCCAGCCCATTGTTTTTCCTCTGTGTCCAAATGTTTTACCACCACTGCTGTACACTTTTTAAGTGATGTTAACCTAACTTCAGTTCAAGACTTCCTGACACTCTTGGCAAGAGGCTCCATGCCCATAACCAGCTAAGGCTTCAAAATGGATTTTTTCTACTGTGTGCGTGATAGCAGTTGGTGGCAGGCAACACCTGAAATTCGCTTCAACGGGGTGGTTGAGGTGACAGCTTTTGCCCAAGGAGCGCTACGACACTTAATGGCCATTCAGTGTCCGTGGATCGACCGCCCATTATTTGAGAAGCGGTCACTGCCACTGCATCAACACCACTTAACATCGAGCCACAAAAATAGAAGTTGCGACTTCCAATTGCAAGACAACAGAAATGTAAACAAGTCTAAAATAAGACCAACATAATATTTAAGCCCTTGGCAAAGCTTGAAACCGTCTCTGCGAAACCTAGGCTGGCAACAGATGTTGTACGCTGTTAGCCCCTACAAAAGAATGACCACTAACGACCACAAAATTTGACATGAATTCATGACACAATAATGCATTATAGTACGCCAACATTTCCAAACATGAACATGCAAGTATAATTTGTTTTTTCACTAAAAGACATGAGAACATCGCCAAGCCAATATACATACCATCCACTAGCACCACCAATTGCTACTTGAGTTGCAGACTTGTACCGCACTAGCTGTGCTCCACTGTTCACAAACTGTTCAAGACTGGGCATTACCTTCCTGTTCATTTCATCAGTGTCCAAAAACTCATCAACGTCATTGCCAGTGATCCCTAAACAAATGCACATGAAACCTGTACAGCCTCATTTTTTGCAAAAATGTGGTCCACAGCAAAGCACATCACAAGAAACATTATACTGTGCCATGTCTTGAACGGTGAGCAAATGAAAGGGGAAACATACCTAAAAGTTGCAATTACTGTGTGACAAACAAAATCACTTTACTTTGCGAAAGCCAACCTCCTTGGTGCTTGTAACTTTAAAATCACAGTAGAAGGCTTTCTATGTAACATGACTGACAACTGAATGTACAACTGCTAGCAGCTAATGTCCTTTAATAAACTGGAGTTATCTGCAATATGGCATTTTCAATTGGCATGAATTTAAAATTGCAATTAACACTGTTTTTTAAGTGTTAATATATATTTCTGACTGATAAATTATATATATACTACTTGATTGAAATCTGCAATATCCTTGAAGCTGTCAGAAGTTTGTTTGATGTTCAATGCTCATAGCTGTTATTTCACAAACTATAACAAGGATTATGTTGATAATGTACGCATTTCGGTTTAATGATTAGATTTCACTGCTTCGCAATGGAGTATAAAGTAATTTTTCAAAAGCATGAATTGGCATTGTAAGAACTTTCAGTGCATTTGTCTCTCAACTTCACAAATAAGCAAAATGAACAGCTGTTTTACTAAATGCAAGTGGTTTGGATTAATACAGAAAGACATGCAAGCTTTACCACATGGTAATCTTGTTTTCCATTTACTATTCCTTTCGTGCAACTGTGATAGAAATATGCTTTCTAACTACAAATTGTTTTCAATGAAACTTTTTACTATGTTGCTACAAAACCAAGTGGTTGAAGTATGCTTTTATGATTACATTTAAAGGGGCTATCAGAGAAAAGTTCTGTTTCAAGATCAGGCAGTAAAGTGAAAGTTGTTAGTGCTCTTACGCATTACACTTTATTACAATTTTGCAACGTGCTAATTATCAGTAAGACAATTTTGAGTGCATAAATAGGTTGAGTTTCTTTTAAAAACAAAGTCATGCTTCATCACATAGTGTGTTTTAGAAAACAAAAATATTTACTTCTTCATATTTTATACAGAAAACAATCGCAGAGCAGGTTACTGAACAATCTTGAAGTCTGATTCAGGCCATTCAGATATCAATGACAGTGATGCAGAACCTCTATACTACTTGATATCACTGGGGAACTGATAGTGAGAATGAAAATACAGACAAATCTGGTTAATTGCATAGCCAATTTGCCAAACTTTTTTATCCATTTAACCAGAATATGCGATTATTCACATCAGACAAATATGCATAGGTTTACCTTACCACCATACTCTACTTCTGTCCACATGCTTGCTACCTGATACCACTGATATCTGGTAATTTGATGCCGAAGACAGATCTTTGGGATATAAAGGTATTTCTACATGTTCTTAAATTCCTTGGTCCAGATGTTTTAATTCTGAAAAGCTACAGTGCTTAGCAAACCAACAGTAATCAATTGAAACGTAAATTGAAAGTTGTTGCTGTGCCTTGCATTTTAATCTGCGCACTGTGTTTGTGAGGTAATAAGTGTATCAGTCATGGTAAGTGCAGCCATGATTCTTCTGCTGTGTTGGACTATGTAACGTAGTTGTAAACATGTTTATGTCTGAAAACAGTCATGCACTTCTCCTTCAGATGAGACATCGATCTTAACACCTTGGCGTCTGGGTGGTTTTGGCGATCTTCGCAAAAAGAACACAGTTTTCGGTTGCCTTACCAACGCCCTAGCTCCTCCGCCGATTGTGCTAGAGAGCTGTTCAATGGCTCAAACGGATTGGCCAGTATAGTAGATTGCACTCGTAAAAAAATTTTTTGCCTGGGGGGTGCGTTTTTTTGTGAGTGACGTACACAAATAAGAGTTCTTTGCTAAATTTGCATATTAAACGTGCCTGATCTCATTGCATAATAATTTAAACATACAGCTTAGCATCAAAAGTGTAAAGAAACAGTTGACACATCACCATCTTGCTTGAAGTTAGGCATTTGCTTATCTATCATCAGGCTGGCATTATGGCTACAGCTTAGGTTTGAGATTAAAATCTGATGTTTTCTGTAAATCATGCTTTGGTGTTTTCAATATTTCAACCATAAACTTTTATTTACAATATGTGAAATTGATTTCCTAGTAAAATAATTTGTTGATTGATTTGACTGCATCACCTTGGTGGAGGATTATTGTTGGAATGTGGATATGTGCAAGTCTGAATTACTGCAAAGTTATGAAGCACAACGTGGCGGCAGATTCCTTAACCTCATAGCAAACATTCTAAAGCAAAAGAAAAATGTTAAAAACTGGCTAAAAAAGAGAAAAACTTATAAAATACAATCAGCTATGCAATTAACATGTTTGGTGCAGATTGACATATATATAATCACTGTCACATGATCAAAGCCACAGAGTGCAGATTGACACATATTTATTCATCAATCACTTTGCGACTTTATCCACCGCAGGGCACAGCATCATAACTTTTTATGTAGTAGTTTTTTGCAATGAAAATTTGCTTCAATGCTCCTCATACCTAGACACATTAATCCTGAAAATTTAATGCAAATTTAGCAAGAACTCTTTTATTTGTGTAGGTTCACATTCAGCAACATTTGCTAGGCCTAGGCCTTAGCACTTTTTCCAAAATAGCTAGGTGCAATCAGTGAATTGAAGAACAATAAAAATTTCATACAAAGGAGGATGAAAACATCACATGTAAGGAAAAAATTGGAAAAGAAAACAATGCATAGCCAAGTGGGGTAAAAAAATTGATGCTGGGGTAAGATGTAACTAATAACTATCCCCCTTGAAAATTACTGAAAAGAAAAAAAGTTTAAATTAATTGAGGCTACAGAGGCATTCACTGAGACATAGAAGTCCTCAAATGAGGTTAGCAGATTTGTTTGAAAATTGATGTTGATATAGATAGGACCACAAGTTTCAAACAAATTTTATGAACTTTTATACTGCTTGAGAAATACTTAGCATAAACATGTTAAAGTTAGAAACTGCTTTGGTAATGTATGTCTCTGCATACCCATACCAATAAAAATTGACAACTTTACATTCTTACTTTTATGGGCTAGTTCATTTTTACCCCAAACGGATGTATTGACTTGGGAAAAAAACTAATTACTTTTTAGCCCAGACAAGATTATTTACCCCAAGTTTGCATTGTTTGTATGATCTTACTGTAGAACAGATAAAGTAAATTTCTCTGAAGTATTGCTCTGCAAAAAAAACAAGAATCTTCATTTGTTTTTTGGTGTTTCAGCTTCATTTTATATACCCCAAAATCAAAAATAGCAAATGAAAGAGGACCATGGCAAACACCAACGAACTATTCCCATGACATTTTAATTGAACAACATATATTGCAAAAACACAAATGTTAAATCATATACGTAATTATTAACATAACACAAATGATCTTGGGCAAACAATGGATGAAGAGTTGTTTACAAAACTTTATCCTATACAGTAGAATACAAATATAGTTGTTGCATAAAGCACAATAACTTTTCTCACACTAGGTTTTCTGTAATGTAAATTTACAAGAATGTTCTGCTTACTCAAATGCACCTTTATAGAAAATTTGAGGTATTGGTGGAGACCCACAGACTGTGCTCACGAATGCCACCATGATAAGAGATGGTTTATCCACGATAAACCTGGAGATTAATAGTTCTAAATGTGAGCTACTCTTTATTAATCACACAGACATCAACAAGCCCCAAACAAGCAAGCTCATTCAAGACCAATTCCCATCCCTCTCTATACCTGACCCTATTCATTAGCAGTTACTTGAGTACCCCCTGCACCAGGAATCTGCCCCACTACACTTAAAGGCAAAAATCAAAGTGCTCGACAGCATTACTGAAAATCTTGAGCTAACTGAACCACATCAAGCATTCTTCATCTTGAAAAACTGCCTCTCAATCCCCAAACTCACATATCTGTTGCGTAGCGCCCGATGCTTCAAGTGCAAAGAGGAACTTGAAGCGTTCGACACCGCAATAAGAATAAACATGGAAAAAATAAGTAATGTGACTTTTGGAAAAGACAGTCGGGCACAAGCATCCCTGCCAATCCGACATGGAGGCCTTGGCCTCCGTTCCCCCGCAGATCTGTCTCTGCCATGTTTCCTGTGTCATCCTTCACCTGCCAGGGCCTCGTCAACAGGTTGCTTCCCTCTCTCACATTGCCTCATGGGGAAGTAATCAACGCAACTGACACCTGGTCTGCACTTCATGATTCATCCCCACGACAAAAGGAAACAGTCGGCTTGGGATGACCTACCACTGCCAATTTATACAGAAAAGCCACACCGCTGCCTTCCCAATTGCTAGCATCGGAAACCTGCTGAGCCCTGATGAGCTCCGAATCGCAATTGCCCTGCGAACTGGTGCCAATATTTTCAAAAGCACGGAATGCCGCTGTGGGAAGTTTGTTGACAGGCTGGGGCTTCATGGCCTCTCCTGCATTAAGAATGTGGGCCGCTTCCCCAGACATTCAGCCATAAACTCCATCCTCAAATGATCATTGACCCGCATTGGTCTTCCCTCTGTCCTTGAACCCGTTGGCCTGACGAAAGATAGAAGGCCCGATGGTCTGACCCTGAAGCCCTGGTACAGAGGCAGGAGCCTTGTATGGGATGCGACAGTTGTGGACACCTTTGCAGAAAGTCACTACATAGTCAGTGCCGCTATACCAGGCAGTGTAGCAACTGATGTTGAGACCGACAAATGCTGGAAATACAATGACCTTCTTGACAATTACTTTCAACCAGTTGCAATCGAAACCACTGGTGTGTACAGCAAGTCCACTGTCCCCTTCTTGAGCTGTCTCGCAAAGAAACTCGTTGACATTTCAGGCGAAGTCAGAGAGTAACAATGGCCCCAACAACACCTGTCTCTGGCTGTGGTCAGAGGGAACACCACCAGCATATTGGCCTGTGTGCAAGTTTGATCAGATTTTTCCATCCTCAGTGCATTAACCAGTGTTCCTGCCCATATACTTCAATGTATAGCCACCGCCTACCGAATGTCTGTTTTCTGTGAACTTTATTGTCTTCAATGTTTTTTTATGCTTCCTGGAAAGCCTCTGTACAGTTTTGTTTTGCTCCCCTTTTCAGCCATCCTGACCAACCTCATTTTGTTTATTTTTCATGTACCCAACACTACTGTATTACTGTTTACTGTAAAACCTTTTTGTAATCTGTCTTTACCTCTGTGTGCCCAACCCCGTTTGGGGGTGCTATGTGCCTGGTCGAACACACACACAATGGCGGTACTCCATCATGGTTCAACGAACCAAAAAAAAAATTGAGAAAAAAATCAGAATTTTTTATTTTTGAAGCAAGCAACTGACCACATGTTCATAGCACACTGGACAAACTGTTGCTGTGTGTGACTAACAAGAGTTTTCCAAAACAGCTGGGTGCAGCATGTCGTTGCATAAAGCATAATCAATCTGTTTGTGTTTTGTTTTTTTGCACCCAAAATTAACATGTATGTTCTTCTTATTTAATTGAATCTTTCCTGAAAATTTGAGGTCAGATGAGTAAGAACAATTATATTTTTGAATCAAGCATCTGAAACACTTGGGCAAAAACAACCCATTACAGGCTGTTCCTACTAAATAATGGCAGGCAAATCATGCTGCACCAAAGGTGTTAATAGTCCAGCCGCAGTGACCAGCAACTTTTAGCTTAGCAGGGCGAGGAAACTTAAAAAAATTATTTTGTGTGGTGCAACCCACTGTGGCTGACTCATCACCACCTTGCTAGAAGCTAGTCATTTGACAATTGGTATCAGTTCCAATTTCCAACTTTCATGATGCAAGCCTTATGGCAACAGCTTCTCTTTGAAACTAAAATTTACATGCATTCATCATTTCAACTGTAAGTCCTTGTTTACAATTTTCAGGACTAAATTTGTATAGTAAAATAATTTGCTGATTGATTCATTAGTGTTCTTTGTGGAAGCTTGTTATTGGAACACTTTAAATGAAATTGAATAAGTTTAATTACCAGGTGTATTGTGCTAAATCTAAACTCAATCACAATACTGCATACCTGTGATTTCATCATTAGAAGCATTGCCACCATTTTCGTCAGCCATTTTTTCACACCAAGTTTCCTGAGAAGTTTTCAAATTCAAGAATCAGACAAGATCTACATTCCACACATATTAAACAACAAACATCTGCACAAAATATTTGTAAGTTTCAGCAAAGTTTGAAACAGCTTTTTAAGTCAAAACAAAAATTTAAGTTCCTTTCAAAGCAATAAAATACACTTCAGCACATTTCATTTCTAACATAATTATTTGTACAAATATACTGGTCTCAACAATGTAAATGTCCAATACACCTTATGCTAATCAAGATGTATCTGATTAAGTATAAGAACTAAGCAGCAAGATTTGTCTGCATAACAGTAGGGATGGGCATACAGGAATAAAATGTCAGAATCGTACTTGCTTCCACACATAAGATGGAAAGTTAGTTTGTGTGAACTCACATTTTTTTATTCAACTACATGCACTTTTCTCTAGCATCTCATGGGAATTTTACTTGTGTCCGGTCGCTCGCTTTTGGGGATTTTCGTGCCAGAACAACCGGATCGCACGTGGCTTTGCACGCATGTAGCTCTGGCGCTGAAAGCGGTAGAGAGCTGATCGTAGGCTCAAAAGACGCAGCAAGTCTTCTAGTCTGCACTCGAAAAAAATTTTTTGGTTGGGGGTTGCAGATTTTTTATGAGTGACGTCATAAGTGGTGAACTTTTAGGCAGCCTTGGCCCACTTCACCTGGCCCTGGGCCCAAACTGTGAGATGGTAGTATTTCGCTTAATTTTTTATTGGAAACTAGGCTACAATCCAAGTCTTTTGATACTTTGGATGACCTGCTGCGGTTTCGGTTCAAAAGTAATGATCTAAAGTAATAAAAGTATGACTACTTAGCTAATTCATTAATTTGCTCATTTAAATCATAACTTTTGAACCAGAAACGCTAGAAAGTCGATCAAAGGCTTAAGAGACTCAGACTCAAGCCTAGTTTCCAATGAAAACTTCAGTGAAATACTTTGGCCTAGCGGTTGGTCCCTAGGCCAGGTAACATGAGCCAAAATGGTCTAAAAACTACTTCATTTATGATGTCACTCACAAAAAATCCGCAACCCCCAACCAAAATTTTTCGAGTGCAGACTAGAAGACTTGCTGAACCTTTCGAGGGTTTGTACAGCTCTCTAGCGCAATCAGAGGAGGAGCTATTCTCATTGGTAAGGCAATGAAAAACTGCTGGTGTTAGGCCGAAATCCAGGCACGATATATTTGTAGACCAGCTCTCAAAGTGTGAAGTTCACAGAACTTCCTGAGACATTAATTCCAAGCATTGTGGAACATACATTTAAATAACCTTGGAAACAGCATCACAAAGAGATTCGTTTTTAGCTAGCTTGAACGAAGTCGATGAAGATTTTAAAGAGCTCATAGATTTACATGCCAATAACAAAGCCGAGATTAAACTATTAATTGCATTTATAACTTGCGTTGTCATAAGAAGTCTCTGCCTTCTTTAATAATAAGCGAAACTGATTGGAACATCAACTAAATGTGTCATACAAATCACAGAATGCTTCAAAACTGCATGTGATATTTTGCTTCATTTTTTTGATTTTATCACTGGTTTAAATCAATCAACCCTGACTAGAAACAGCTGAACTTTCATTCAAACTTTTTTGTGCTTATGGAAATATGTTCACAACACCAGTACTAATTTATGAAATGAAATATTTATTGAAATGCCAACACTGAAACTGCCAGCTTAATAATTTCATTGACACTCATGGCATACATGCATAAAATGTTAAAAACCTGTAATAATAATATACCTGCTTCATAAATCAAAAATATGCTCTATAAATATGTTTGCAGTCAACAATCTTCATATGGAATTTAAATGCAACTTTCACTTTATGCCAGTCTACACTTTCCAACTTGGAGCATACTAACAGCTATGATTTCTGAATTTGCAAGGATTAATGATTTCAGTCCACATGTTATTTTTGCAGTTAAATGACATAGAATCTGTGATCTCACAGTTGCTATGATTGATAAAACTTCAAGTGGTTTTAACTTAGTCATCATAAGAACTCTACCTTTTACACTAATACTGTATAAGCTATGTGAAAACCTGTTAGAATGCTAATTGAATATATCACAGCTCTAAAACAACATATTTTTTGATTTTTATTACTTGATTTGAATCATGATTTTAAATCACTGATTTAAATCCATCAATCAACCCTGGTCAGTGTTGAGTATATTTTGCACCTGCATTTTAAGTTGAAGCACTAATAGTTTAATGCTAATACAAGGACATATTAAGTTATACAACAATGAATAAGGAGAGTGCGTGTATAATGATATGCATTGTGTCAAAACACAAGGCCAAAACGTTGGATTTGAAACATGAATTTGACGCTAACGTCACAAACAGCACACACCCAGTAACAATGACCACCATATGCCACTGCTTACAGAGTGTATATTTTGCCTACAAGGTTGACATCATCAGCTTTTATTCAAATAGAATCTGACTTAGAGTTGTTTTTTTCAATCATAGATATATTTGGAATGACTTAAACAGTTTAAGTCTAATGTCTGAAAAGGTAGGCTAGTGAATAATGTTTTGGCAAGTTTTAATCCTATTGCAGGACAAATGACTGAAATGTCTTAGTGAAAAAACTCAAGGTCCACAAGGTGAAAAAGTTTGAAAAGTGCTGCCCTAAATAAAGAACTTTGAGATGCCAGCTGCATGAGATACAGATGGAAAAAAGATGGCACCAGGGGCTAGGTGTGTGGCGCACATCCTGTCAAACTGCTTATGGCACGACATTTTCCAGATTGTGTGATCAAAAGAAATTCATAAAAAAGCTATGAGCAAAGTAACACTGCATTTAAAGGGGACAAAACTTAGAGAAAGCATAAACATTCGGTATGCAATAAAGTAAAGGCATGTGAGAGGTGGTTAATACTGGTCAGTGCACTAGGGACGGGACAACCAAAATCAGATCAAACCTGCACATAGGCCAATATGCTGGCAGCATTCCCTCTGACCACAGCCAGGGACAACTGCTGGTGAACCACTGTCGCTCCCTGAGGTCACCAGACATATCAACAAGTTTCTTTGCAAGACCACTCAAAAGAGGGGCAGTGGACTCACCATACACATCATTGGTTTCAATTGGGACTGGTTGGAAATGGTAATTGTTAAGGAGATCATCGTATTTCCAGCATTTGTTTTACAGACTCAGCCTCTGTTGCAGCAATGCCTGCCTGTCTGGCATTGTCTTTGTAGTGGCACTAAGCAAACGTTGCATCCCATACCACTCACCAGGCTTAGACCTCTGCACTAAGGGCTCAAAATCATCAGGCCTCCTGTGCCCTGTTGAACTGACCGTCTCCAAGGCAGAGGGGAGATTAATTCAGGTTAAGGATCTTTTGAAAAGGGAGTTGATGGCTAATTGTCTGCAGAAATGACCTGAGCTTTTAGTGCAAGAGAGCCCATGCAGCCCTAGTTCATCAACAACAATTTTATTGCAGCTGCATTTCACACTTTATACAAGTTTGGCACTGGTTCGGATGGCAATTGTAATACGGAGTTAATCAGGATTGAGCAGGTTTCTAACATTCGAAATTGGAAAAACTTCTGACCTAGGTTTAGGTAATTAGTTCAGTATGTTCCAAGCAAGCGTACTACATTCTAGTGCACACTCGTCATGCGTTTGTGTCGTGTGACAGGTGTCCAACCTGCAGCCACTGCCTAAATTCAATTCAACCTCATAGCCTTACTCCGATATGTCTCTTACTGACAGCATGAATTGAAAAGGAAGTGGCTACTGAACTGCCTTGCATGACGCGGTTCCAGTTAAACACTTGAGTTAGCCACTCATACCGCAACTTTGTGGTAGTGTAGCAATAGCGTTTACATCTGCTGTGCCAATGGTTTTCGGTTCAGCTCTCACCTTGGCAGCTTTTATTTTTGTAGTACTGGTTGCACGTTTCAATTCATTGAACTAGTTTTTCTTTAATTTTTTCTAGTCATTGAACTAGTCTTTTAATAAGTTTTTCTTTAATTTAACTAGTTTTTCTTTAAGTTTCCAAACTTTAGGTTTAGAGGTCACGTAATGTTTAGGCGTTAATATTAGGGTTAGGTTTTAGGATTTACCTTTTACATTTAGTACGTTTCTACCAAGCCTACTGCACTCTCGTGCATTACTGTCACATTACAGGTGATGGTTTAATAAGATTTCAAATATGAAGAACCACAGGCGGTTCCGTAGCCAATTGAAAAAGATAAGGATCGGTGGATATAAACAGAGTCATTGACATCACAAGAAATGTTTTTCCTAAATAGGGCCTCTTAAGTTTCAAGTGAGGCAGTGTCTATTTTGTCAGGGTTGCCAACCTGTTTTCACCAAAAAAAGCAGACCTTGTCATAAAAAAAGCCAGATTGCTATTTTAAGGCAACACAATCACATAAAACAAGCATAACCAAATACAAAATAATATAGACATTAAAACTTTTCAGAAACATCGATATAATACAACTGAATCTTTGGAAACATTTTCTTACCTCGTAATTACACTGTCATACATTTTGTTTCATCATTTTTAGGGTAAAATGTTTGCAATATTCTGTGCACCCTAAATCATGCATGTAGTGCATGGTCACAGATTCTTGTCAGAAAAGATTTGTAATGAATATTATGCAACTCAGACAATGTTTTGCCAGAGCCAAGCCTTTATATTGTCTGGCTTTTTTTGATTTCCAAAAAAAGTCAAAGATGTTCATAAAAGCAGAATTTCAAAATCTGGCTTCAAAAAAGCCAAATTGGCAACCACATATTTTTCCGTCACAGGCAAAAGTACTGCTGGAGCTATTTTGCCATTATATAGGTGAACCCATTTGGCAAAATTAGTCATGTGACAAGGATGACACTTTCTAACATGACCTAAAGCCCTAAATCATGGGTTGGCAACCTACGTCCCGCAGGCAGATCTGGCCCGACAAGCAAAATCATCTAGCCCGCAGCCCTTTCACAAATTGTAACTGCGTGGTCCGCCTAAGGGTACGCATAATTTTATGTATCTTCACTCTTTCGAACTTTCTTGTATTGCATACTTATGAGGAACCACTTGAGAGCTTTCAAAGTATGCACAAGATGATCCTTAAGCAGCATACTCAGCGTTCACCAAAGGATTATGCTCCAGATGGACCCATTCCCAACGAACAGTGCCAGATATGAGTGCATTATTTGAACCACTGGAAAATGCCATCAGAGATCAATTCATTCCTGCTCTTGTAGGACGAGAGGTAAGTGAGGCAGAAAGACAATTAGTAGCTCTTCCTCTCCAGCATGGTGGACTAGGTCTGACAGATCCTCGAGAAACTGCCAAGACAGAATACAAACACTCCACTCAGATCACTGATAAACTAACTGCCAAAATCTATGTGCCCTGTGAAAGGCGGAGCTCCGTAAACAGCAGAGCTTGGTTGCGCAGGTTTGATGACGTAACCAGAGTTGTTAAAACCGATATTTTGCATTGAGCAATGAGAACTAAACGGTAGTAAAAATAATTTTACTGCAAAAGGTAATATTACACTACGGTAAAAGAAGTCTATTCTAAAGTTTGATAATTTTTGGTTATGAGCTTCACAACGGTTCGGGGACAAAAAATAAGTGTCAACAGTTGTGAATGTATAAAATTTTTTAACATCGCAAACTTTCATGCATTAGATGTTTGGGGAAAGCACATATTAATTTCCAATAAGAAAATATTTTTCCTTTGCTTTTTTTCTGTTCATTCCTTTTGCAATGCAACTTTTTTCCACTACAAATACATCATCAAACCACCGCAACCAAGCTCCGCTATTTACGGAGCTCTGCCTTTTACAGGGCACCCAAAATCTACACTTAAAAACTCAATCTTGATTACAATCTCTCAGATCAGCTATATGCCACACACATGAAAAACAGAATACGACAAGAACGTGAAATGCTAATGCAGTCGTGATGAACTTTTAAAGGAGCTGACCCCTGAATCATAACAACTCATAAAAGGAGGAATCAAAAAAGGAGCTGACCCCTGAATCATAACAACTCATAAAAGGAAGAATCGAAAAATGTGCAGATGTTTGTTGTTTAATATGTGTAGAATGTAGATCATGTCTGATTCTTGAATTTGAAAACTTCTCAGGAAACTTGGTGAGAAAAATGGCTGACCAATGTGGTGGCAATGCTTCTAATGATGAAATCACAGGTATGCAATATTGTGATTGCATCTTCGTGACTGCCAGCCTTACAAATCAAAGTTATTGGATATGCATTAAACAAACAAGAATTCACAGACGCCGTCTGCATGAGATATGGAAGGTGAAAGGCATACCCACCCACTGTGCTTGTGGAAAGACAAACTATACGGATCACGTCAGCTGCTCATAGTCATAGTCAACAACACAACTAGCCAAGAGTGGTCCCAAACAACTAAGCTTTTCCAAGGATGTATTCCCATCCATCTCAATCCCTGCTCCCAACCTATGGCAGTTATTAGAATCCCCTCTGCATCAGGATTCCACCCCACTACATCTAGAGGCAAAAACTAAAATGCTTGACAACATCATTGAAAACCTTGAGCTAATAGAGCCACATCAAGCATTTTTCATATTGAAAAAACGCCTCTCAGTCTCCAAACTCATATACCTACTGCGAAGTGCACCATGCTTCAAGTGCAAAGAGGAACTGGAGGTGTTCGAAACAGCCATAAAAAACAACATGGAAAATATATGCAACGTGTCTTTTGGAGAAGAAAACTGGTCACAAGCATCCCTACCAACTAGACAAGCAGGCCTGGGCCTTCGTTCTGCGGCAGACCTATCCCTGCCATCTTTCCTGTCATCGTCTCATGCCTGTAAAGGCCTCGTCAACCGTTTACTTCCTTCTCTCAACCTGAAAATCCCTTATGGGGATGTAAATGATGCAATTGACGATTGATCCGAACACCATATGATTCATCACCACTAGAAATGGGAATACAAGCAGCCTGGGCTGCAGGGATACACTAATTCCCTGCTAAACACCAATAACCCTTGGAACCACTGTCGGTAACTTGCTGCACAAGAGAGTCACACTGCTGCCTGGTCAGAAGCGTTCCCAATTGTCAGTGTTGGAAACTTGCTCAGTCCTAATGAGTTCCGTATTGCAATTGCCCTCCGAACTGGTGCCAAAATCTTTGAAAGCACAAAATGCCGCTGTGGCAAAATTGTTGATGAGTTGGGGCTCCATGGCCTCTCCTGTACTAAAAATTCAGGCCACTTCCCAAGGCATTCAGTCATCTATCTACTCCATCCTCAAGAGGCAATTGACCTGCATTGGTCTCCCCTCTACGTTGGAGCCTGTCAGCCTGACTAACGATGGAAGGAGGCCGGATGGCCTGATTTTGGGCCCTTGGTACAGTGGCCTGAGCCTGGTGTGGGATGCAACAGTTGTGGACACTTTTGCTCAGGGTCACTATAAAGACTCTGCCAGATAGGCTCGTTTTGGGATGACACTAAACGGAGGGCCGGCGGGCCGGGCGGGCTGGAGGGCCGTGTTCCCAATTGAAAAACATGAATTTTCGGCGGGCTGCACTAAAGGGC
>Ga0210059_1001847_pt1 | contig 32434 bp, 11 predicted proteins | sample Ectturendosymbi2_FD_188042 | JGI IMG/M metagenome (GOLD analysis project Ga0210059, IMG submission 188042) | Ecteinascidia turbinata endosymbiont from Florida, USA - Sample 2 (SPAdes) (version 2) | ecosystem: Host-associated > Tunicates > Ascidians > Unclassified | place: Key West, Florida... | reverse complement strand
CTGCAGCTTATTCAACTTTTGTCCACAGCCTGCTCAGTCCCGTCGCCACGGCGGGGCTTTGGTGGGCTTAGCCCCCAAACAAAGCTCAAAGCCCCCAAATTGGAACGTGGAACACTACAGTATATCAGTGGAGCTTTTGTCAATTTTTAGAATATCAAGTCCCCGCACAAACGCAAAGCTCCCCTATTGAAAACTTTCTGGCGACGGTTTTGAGTCTGCTGCTTATTCATCTTTTGTCCACAAGAAGACCAATCTTACCCAAATGAAACGAGTTTAAATACTTACGTGCGCAGTGGCATAGCCAGCCTAAAATTTTGTATGGGTCAAAATATCTGATTTTAGGTGAGCAACAGTATTTTGTTTGAGATATTGCCTCTTAAAGCACAAAATGACTAGATATTCTAAAAAATTTGGAAAGGTCATGGCCCCCTGCCACCCTGGCTGCGCCTATGTACGTGCGGTTTACATAACGTATATGTCATGTAAATAGTTTATGTAAACACTTACGTATTTATATAACATTGGGACCATATTTTTTTTTATATAAAAACGTGTTTATTAGAAGTTTGATTTGTAGTAAAATAAACACATTCGGACTGCACAAATTCAGCAGAATAAGCTTTGCATTTAATATTTTAGTCCCTATCCCTGTGCAAGAAATGGTTTACTTAAAGATTATCCAAAAAATCACCCCAATGGATGTTTCTGTGTCGGGAACCATCGATCAAAAAACGTATCTGAAAAAATTTAGGGGGGGCTTCAGCCCCTTTAGCCCCCCCGCTGGATCCGCCTATGGGCATGTCAATTCGTTTCATCGTCGCTGCGCGTCTTGAACATAATCTTTCAAATGTTTATGTTTATCACAACGGACTCTAGCAATGCATGTATGAGAATTTAATATTAATGCAGTCGTTTTTACAAACATCTCTTTTTCAGGCACCGAAAACGAAAGAGGCTTAAAAGTTTGGATGGAATCGGAAGACATTGCTGTGACACATCATAGCCAGACTTTGCATGAAAGAGTAGCTGCTTGCTACAATCTACCTTTCAAAACTAGTTGCTGCAGGTTAGAACTACATTACAGTTGCAATCTCTCTCATGCAGTTGGAGGTAACTTGTATGTCAAATTACTCAAGAAAAATATTTGTGATCTCGATATTAATAAATTTACAAATTTCACACAAAACTCTAGGAATCAAACAAAAGTACACTTATCACTTGTTGTTTCGGATAATTCTTCTAAAAAGTCAGTTTCCTTTTAACTCCTTCGGCATGCGTGACAGAAATATTGTTATCGATATGACCTGTTTCGTCATAATCATAACACATCGTAAAATCACAGGAAAAAATGAGTGTCTTTAGGAAAAGTTTTTTCCTTATACTGTGTGTAAACTTTTCGTTTTATGCCAAGGTAGTAAATTTTTACTACCGACGCTGAACACCAAAACTTTTCAAAACTAAGATAAAAAATGCAAAATAGCTTAAAAACCTATTAATGAAACTCGCAAAATGTTTACGTTGGAAAGCAAAGGTACCCAACTTGCGGTCCCCTCAGAGATTTGAGCAGCTCGCGCTGTCGCATTGAGTTTACAACACAATGCAAACCACACTACCGTCATATTAGTCAGGTTCAATGATCAAACCATTTGTAACTTTTACTATAATTTGGTTCATGTCAGACGCGTGTGTTTTAACACGATTGTTCATTTATTGTCTTTGTGTGTAAGAAAAAATACTCTGCACTAAATGTTGTTTCAATTTCAGCGTTATTAATTCATAAAATACAAGTTTATCGGAATTCAGCGTCCGTTTTTGGAGTTGTGGCGCTTCACCCATCACCACTTTGATGTATGTGACCCTCCGCCCAAAAAGTTTAAAGTATTCTTATTGTTGCAATCACACTGCATGTCACATTTTCACAAACCCTAAATGTTGTTAAACAAGCAACAGGACCTATGCAGGTAAAAGACAAGATAGCTTCAAATTTATTTCAAGGCAGTAGGTAGTTTCTGGAGAATGTTTCACCTAAAATAAGTGCCAGAAGCGTTATTCTTGGGCAGTTCTTGTGCTAGAAGTTTTGTGTAACCGTCACTCAACTGGAAGTTTCCAGTTGAAAACTGGAGTTTGCGAAAATGGTTGGGATGATTTGGAAGACACTAAGTTTCATCAATATTCTCTTTTATATCTGAAAACATGTTTCAGCTGAATTCGCTACCGTTACTGGAGTGGCTTGCTTGTGACTGAAACAACATCATATATCAAGCAGGTAGCGCTAGTAGTTATATCAACATTTTTAAACCGCGAAAACAAGAATGTTGATAAAGAGTTCATACGCTTTTGACACTTTTTCAGAGCTTCGAAGTTTTTTCCTTTTCTTCCTGAACACGCAGAAGATCAAACCGAAGCAACGGAGACGAGCGTGTAAACTACTCCAGTTTTTGTCATAATGTTTTTTGATGTAAAGGCTACTGTATATCTCACATTGGTCGTCTAACTTATTGTATCATGCTTTAAAATTCGCGTCAAATACGAGCAGGTACTTTACTTAACAATTTGGCATGCCACAAACAGAACCTGTTTAATTCTCACAGCGGAGACAACATTCAGGGTGTAATACATTTTTTAAATAAGTTTTGACAATAGCAAAGAAATGCACCCTATTGTGATGTCATAGACAAACTGGAGTTGACTTTGTAGGCTGCTTTACCACACAGTCATTTGCTTTGTTTGGAATGGCCTAAAAACGGAACTACGCCGAGCAAGTCAGCGTGTCGTAGCCGCTACCGTGTCACCATAATATCTTTATATAGATGAAAAAACGCCAGGGTTTTCTCATTAGATTTGATAGGGCCAAAATTAAAAATACTTTTATCTATACCATTGCTGAACAGCCTCCTATTTATTCTAACACGTATGCGTGCTATTTTAATTACTCTCATATGAGTATGTGTGTGTGCATTTGAATGACAAAATTATGTTCACTTTAGTATAATAAAACCAGTGTAAGCAAATTCGTTTCCACACATGCCTACACATGCGACGCGGCTTTTAATAGTTTATTAGGTATCTTTCTTGTGTGCTTGAAAACATTTTCTGTTTTGTTCTCGGTCTCTGGTTTTCAAACTTTTGCAGATTACTGTTCCTTTCGAAAAAATGTAAGCCTGTGTTCACATAATTCGGTTCAGTTTGGTTTATACCCGGTTTTTGTACTCCTTCGAAGTGTCACGAGTGGTCTGCAGGCGCCAAACTCCGCTTGCTTGCGCCTTGCATGCATCAATCAACGTCGATCACGAAGCTGGGCAAGTTGTCCAAAAAAACACCCTCGGCTTGTAGCGGTTTGCATAAACCAAAATCGCAATATCCTCCACGTGTTAATGCAACGACCACTTCGCACCAGACGTATTCACTACATCCCCACCGCCAGCTTCCGAATGTTGAGGTAGTGAATGCATAGAAAAAAGGAGCATCAACCAAAATCCCAAAAGATTTTCCCTGTGAATGAGGCTAAGACAACTTTAAACTTTCCAATAAAGTCGATCTCGATATAGGGAGGATAGGGATAGCGCTTCAAAACCACAGAGTTCTTTGTGAGGATGGTATTAGCGAGTATGAAAGCAGTGCCCACACATATCATGACGAAGTAGCAGGAATCGTTTGTAATAATTGGCTAGGTGGCTAGTTGAAAAATTTTATTTTAAGGGAAGAACTCTGTATCACAAAGGCAGCACCTGCGTAACACAGATCGTTTCCAAATCAATGTATAAAAATTGTACCTTGTAAAGGTGTTGTCATCAATAGCATCAATATAACATTCCAACACAGTAAAGAAAACACAAGAGACTTTTCAAGTTCCTGAATAGTGAATTGTCTCGCGCTGAGCCAATGAGGTGTGGGAAACGTGGAAGAGTATACCTCAGTTATGGACTTTTTTGAGGTCGATCGAAAATAGCAATAATGACAAAAACAACTTACGGTTGAGGAAAAGGGAGTTGGTCAGCGATGAATGCAGATCAAAGCTTTATGTCTTTCGCAGTGACATTTGTAAAACTTCAAAACGCACTTGTGAAACCATGAGGCCTATGCTGGGTTCAGCAACAGATATTCTGTGAAACTGGAGAAAGGGGTATGCTTCTTGTTCTTAACGTTTTTTTACAATGCAGTGATTGATTGGATGGGTCCTTGAAACTAAATGTAACTCTGTGTTCTGTTTTGTTGTTTTTAGTGCCGTTTGTGATGGTCATTTTCAGGCATACCTGAACAAAGATACGAATTGCGGGAATAAGTTTTTAAGTCTTTGCAACAAATATCGCTTTGAAGGCCAACTTTGTTTATTCTACCACTTAAAAGATCATATTTGTTCAATTTCAATTTAAGAAAACAAACTATGCTCATTTTGCGTCAGTTATAAAAACAACAGAGAAATTATTTCAAATGCGTTGAAAACGTCGAGTGCATCGTCATTGATAAAAAAACGATTGTTTTACTTGCTGGTGTGAAAGTTTCTTTTCATTGTTACGTGCTTTTACGTCAACGCCTTGAACTTACTCTTGTGCCTTAGCGTAAGCTCTATATCTTGTTACATAGCTACGTCTGCAAATGTATTAAATGGATAAAAACATCCTAATTTTTTCGACATTTTCCGACGATCCTTCATATGCCGTGATATGTCTGTTTGTTTAACAAAAACTGGCATACGTTTTTTTGGATAACATTAATGTGAAATTTCTAACTTGGATTGCCAGCAATAAACTTTGCGTCTTGAATGGATAACGTACTTTGCTTAAAAAAACAAACAACAAAAGTTTGTTTCCACAATATTGCGAGGATCGAATTGCTTGCAAGCATCGAAAGGAATCTGCATTTTGCAAACAGCCTCTTTTTAAGGAAAATCTCAAAACCTTTTGTTACACGTACGTGAAACAGAAACGTTAAACAGCCTAATGATAAAAAAGTAAACGAAGTCAGAGATGTAACGTGAATAATGCTTTCATCACATTACACCGTACCGGTGATAGTGTTCAGCGAAATGTCTTCGCTTTATGTCTTCGAATCTCCCATGGAAAGCCGCAACTAAATGAGGAATCTGCCTGGTTGTTTCCGCTTTCATCCGTTTGCAACGATTCAAACTTGCACATACTGTATCTGTCTTTCAATAGTTGTAAGCCACAGTAGTGGCCTACACGAGTGAACACGTTGCAATTTATTACACAGGGAGAATAGTTTTGTGCATTTAACACATCTTCAGTCCTGCAAGCAGTAAGAAAACTTACTAGCGAAATGTTGACACTGAACAAGAGGTGGAAAAAGAAAGACACGCCAACTACGGCTAGGGGCACGCAGATTTGAAGTACGCAGGAAAATGAAAAAAGTTTTCTTCATCAAGATTCTAAGACCAAATGAGAGACGTAACGTTGCGTAATAGGTAAGAATGATCCAAACCGGTCCCCACACCTCACAAAATCCCTCTAGCTTCGAAAATACAAAACAAAAGCAGATTTTGACAAAATATTTTATAATTAGAAGCAAAAACGTAAGCACCAATAAATTCAACAAAATTACATCGAAGTTTAGTAAACACCTGCTTCTGTCACCAGCAAGGTCCAACGAATGGAGTGCGGAACGAAGGACCAAAAGCACGCGTATAGTGCGGCTTGTGCAAAACGGGAGGAGATCAGTACATTTCAAACATAAACGGAAAGACGAAAGGCAATCACGGAAATCTCGGTCGGCTGAGTAAAACACTGAATAATATCACAGGATGGAAAAAAACCACATCAGCGATAACAGGTGGAGTGAACAATGCACAAACAGTGTTATTTTCAAACACCCGTTTGAATAAAGGCCGATTCCAAACTTTTCCAGTCATTAGAGAAAGTCAAATGTTCTGGTTCGTTAGAGTTTACAGCATGCGCTATTGGTCAAGGCGTTGCGTGGTGTGTTTAAGATCTTCAAAGTCCAGACAGTTTTTGTTTATTTATTCTGTTGCGCTGAGTCTGACCAACTTACGTTTCCCAACACGGATACGTCAGCTTGTATTTAAACCTTTAACTGTTTTAAAACGCATCGTGGTTCTTTCATAGGAACATTAATTTTGTGTTTGAATGAAAACGTGCTTCATTTTAGAATTATTTTTCATGTCACAAGCGCAATCTCGAGGCAACTATCTCAAATAATAAAATCAAAAGAAAAAATTTGAGTTGAAAAATGAAACACATGACGTAACGTACTTCGATGCTCGTGATCTTGCGTAGCTCAAGCAACTGCAACAAAAACCAGATTAATGAATTCTGTTGCTCAGCGTAAGCGAATAGTTGTAGCGTCATTTTTGGTATGAGACGTACAGCAGATGGCGGAGCTGAAAGTCAAACCTAGGTGCAGGATCAATTCGGCGCGATGGTTTCACACTTTTGATTTTAAAAGACAAAATGTGCTTGAGCGGTTATTTTTATTTCGTTTCCACTGTATGTTGTTGTTAGTATAAATAGAAAATGCCAAATAATTTTGCAGGCAAATACATTCAGCATTCATTTTGTGTATCTGGCTCTTAAAAAACGATTCGTGCGTGTACTGCATGCACGAGTTTTCTGCCCCAGATTCGAGTATTGCAACGAATTTCCAAAACTACAGAACTGTTTCTAGAGGAAAAACGAGGACGGGTTCAATTTTATATTTTTACCGATGGAAATGACATCGAATATTTCAAAAAAATATAAAAACGAAAAATGGAAAAAAGGAAACAGCAAGACTTAGCTCGTCATTAGAGTGTTTCCAGCATTTGAAACATAACTTTTGAAATCAATCCTAGTTGTCATCAAGCTCGGAGAAAAGAAACCGCCTTAACTTAAAGAACCATTGTCGTTGAAGTCCAAACCATGTATTTATTTATTCTGCTATAAACATGGTCACGCTCACACAGGTATACACAGCAACAGTACATTTTGTCACATTCTTCGCTCTTTTCTGAGGATGTATTTTAAATTTGTGGCATGTTTTCTGATCAAACAAACACTTCAAATCATCGACGCATCCCTGACATCAAAACTAATAATGAATTATGAAAGTCTGCACACAAACTTCAGGTTTCCTTTAAACATCAGAGGAGGTCGAAGATGCTATCAACCGATTCGGTTCTTGTAAGCTTTGGTTGTTTTGGTGGTGTAACTCCAGCAACTGAAATACAATTGTACATTCGAAGAAAAAGGCTGCATATAAAGTTCAATACTTAAGTGAAATTCACGTGGTAGTTGTAATACTAAATCGATTTTTCTTTGAACAGTGGCAACAGGAGAGTCGGAACTTTGTCAAATCTTATTCACAAATTTTTTCCCTGCAAACTGCTAACTACACCAACGCAGTTAAATTGTCAAACGAATGATTAATTCTTGGGCGACTATCTCCAAATATCAGGCTAATGATAGGTTCAGTAGTTACATTTTAATGGGTCACTCTAGAGGCAGATGTTAGTGGTACAATGTCAGACATACGGGGACTACATCAACTACGATGTAGCAGAAATGCCATGTCTCATTGTTAATTCAGGTGCAATAGCTCATCGACTGATCATGCTTAACAACAGTACATCAGTCCTTGGGAAGGAGAAAAAACAAGATTGCAATTACAAAGAGCAAATTTCGGACTTCAGCACGCAGACAATTGCTTTCAACCAAAAATAAAGAAAAAGTCGCTGGTCTGGTAGCGTACGTTGTTCTTCACGAAACTTTATTTACATAAACGAAAAATTTGTACCCTAGCATGTCAACTCTACAGAAAATGCAGAAGGTATGTTGATTCAATTCCGTCTGTATACGTTTTTTTCTAAGACAAAAGTTTCTACACTGATGCAGTAAATGTAATTCTTAAATTTGAATCGGCCACTATTAATATGCCTGAACGTCTTGCAAAGAGACCTTTGAAGACGTTTTAGATTTCTATAATTTTGTTTGAACGCAATGATTCAAATGAACTGATGATTAAGTGTAGTTGCAGTTTTCTCATGAGACACAGCAACATCGTACCTTTGTCGATCCAGTCCACCTTGGGTTTAGAATGAAGAATAATCACCTTAGAATTTCTGTCAATGGCAAGAATCTGTGCAGTGACCCCAACCAGGTACCACGCGCCGTCATTGAAACAAACCAATGGTCCACCTGTATCTTCCTGTTAGATCAATAAAGTTTTGTGATTGGCTAATTTTACCCTGAGGTAGTTAAATCTAGTCATACCTCAAGTTTTAAGTAATCTATACATAGAGCAATCCAATAATTTTGTTTCTTTGCACAGAGTATAATTTTATTGTGAAGAAATGCTGTATCAAGGTCTTCACCCTTTTTTTAAGAATTCATGGAAATCGTAGATTTTTGTTAATTTCTTATCTTCTGACTTCCAGGCTTTGAAACGCAAACTGAGGAGTTAATAATTTTACGTTATCTATTGAGGGCACTAATGTTGAACAAAGGAAAAACTCCCACTGAAAACTACCAAACAGTTCATTTTTGTCGAGACACAAACATCCAATGCCTTTTTGGGTCTGTCAGTCTAACTAATATACATACAAAGGTCAGATAAGTTACACACTCACTGACTTTGAACATCGTAACCATTCGAGTTCCTTTTTCTCGTTCAGCGCAGAAAACGTCTTCGATTGTTGTAGAATTCGATGAAAAACCCAACACCAAATTGCACATGCGTTGATCCAAAATGTTCATTGACATTTCTTTGAGGTGGTTGGTACTTTTGTAAGTGTAAGTGTCTGTTAAAGGAGCAAAATATAATTTAAGTCCATGTAAATGTTTAAGTCACACCTTCAATTAAAGAATCTCTTAAAAGAATGCAATTTTTTTAATTTTGTACACACCTAGAACTTTGGGGTAGTATAGAATACTTATTGTAAAGCTGTGCATTTTATTCAACGGTTGTTTAATAACATCACCCGTAAAACTCGCCAAAGGTGCATGAGAAGGGGGAACAAGCGTACTCCCAAAAGTTTATTTGTCAAAAACTTGGGCAAAATCTCAAAAAAATTGTGCAAAGAAAGTGATATTTTTAACAATATTAAATAAAATATACTTTTTTGTTATTGAGTGTATAAATAGAAGCTATTATGTCAGCGAAAACACATTAAATATATATAAAATCAACAAATTGTTTCCAGTAACATCGTGTTTTAGTTTGTGAGAGTTGATGAGTAACTGACTCACTTAAAAGTTTTGGCAAAAGGCATTTCATTCATGTGCTTTATTAATTGTACATTGAGGAAATCGAGCATGCTGCAACTAGGGCACCTACATGCCAGGCAAGTACAGAAAAGCTATTGTCTTTCATTTTAACTACAGTGTTTGGATGAACACATTTTTCCATGCTGTTTGTTGCATATGTGTGGAGTTCAATAGACACTGTTGTGAGACTCAACGGTATAGTCATAATATAAATAATATGATATATGCCTCACATATGTTTTTAGAAAAGGAAGCAGCATTAGACCTTCCTCATCTGGGTGTGAGGTTCCTTGCTGACAGCAACAGCTGGAATGTGAATGGAACACCAAACGTCAGATGTGAGGCAGATGCTAAAGCAGAGGTTCCCAACTTGGGGTACCTGTACCCCTAGCGGTACATTTGCCTATCTGAAGGAGTAAATTTATTCTACAGCCGCAGCAAATTAACTTTGAGACATAAAACGGGAGTCTACGTTTGTAGTTCCAAAATTCTAAACGTTCTATTAACAATTCAGTAAGTTTTGGTTATTTTACTCAGCCTTTTTGTCATATGAAATTTTAGGGGTACATGCCTATCTGTGGAAATGCTAAACGGGTACATGGTCAGAGAAAGTTTGGGAACCCCTGTGCTAAAGAGAACTGAGCCAGCTGGGTTCTGTTAATGTTCTTGCACGGCCTATTGTACTCAAGGGTTATTAAGAACCAAAATTAAAATACCAAATTTCCTATGTTCAAGTCTATGGCAAATTGGTTGAGGAAAATATAATGTACCAACAGCTACAGAAAATTTGTAGGGAGAAAGTTTGTCGCATAAAAAAATTGTTTTTCGTGCAAATTTAGGAAAATTTGGGCAAAATATCCTTTGCACTCCCAAAAAATTGCTTGCTGCTTCACCTTTGAAACTCGCTATCACTGACCCTTTCGCTTTTCCTCTGCACTTCGGCTAACGGAATGTCAGCTTTATTACCCGTGGAAGTACAGCGCGTTTTCAGATAACATTGTTTGAAATCTGAAGTCGGACTTATTTGCTGGTACAGTATACATACACGGACAGCGCGTAACGTAGTTCTTTACGGTTGTACTAAAGTTGTTTGTTGCTGAGAAAGCTCGGGTGATCTCGCACAACTGAAGCATATGAAGCAGCAAGTCTGTCTTGCGGCGATGCGTTGGTCAATTATTGCTTTCTTTGATTGTTGCTTGACCGCTTGGAGACGCATACCAGAGTGCGTAGTAGGACCTCGGTGGCATTTCGTCATTCTTTTTGCTTAGCGATTGCGTAAGAGACGTTAGTGTTGTGTGCTGTTGAAGTGCATGTGAAGTAGTGTAGTGGCATTAGCAAGTCGCATAGTTTCTGCCAGTAAACTAAACGTTTGTTAAGTTTTGTTTCATTATTCATGCCTTGCTTGTCATCCGTTAATTCTATGTTCATTTTGTTCAGAAAACCGCATTAGCACGAACGGACCTCGATCTGCCTTGAAATGCAACTGTTTATTGTGAACGCAGACTGTTGAAAGATCGAATAAACCGGGCAATGTGTTTTGAACTTATCAATGTGCAGTAGAGGGCAGAAACAAAGTTCTGCAGCAACAGCATACACGCGGGAATGCTCATACGTGTGAAATATTGTTTGCACTAAGCAAACGAAGTGATCATCTTTTGAGATGGCCAATTGTGAGTTGCGCATAGTGGACGCACATCACACATGATGTAACGAGAAAAATAAAACGCGCGCTCGGTGATATTTGTTTAGTAAATCAACCAAACATCACCAGTTGTGTAATGAAATGACTTTACTGTGCAGGTTAAGGAATATTTTCGACATTCAAGTCGGTTTCAATTTCGGTTTCGCCGTTTTGTAGGAATGACGTAATTCAATGTAAAGAATTAATGACAAATATTTAGTAGCAGAACCATCAGTTTATGTTCAATTTTAACCCACGTTGATCCGCTCTCATCACAGTTAACACTCACAGTAAAATTCCTCATTTACTCGCTTGTGCATGTTTAGTTTAACACTGCAATGTTTGACAAACGATCAAAGGTTCAGAGCTCACTGTTGGTCAAAAACACATTTTCACTCGTCTCATTGTACAGTACAAAAAGAACGTTCAGCCTCCGGTTCTAGGGCTGCAGCCCTGAACAGCTGCCACCCGGATATCTGCCACCTAGAACAAAACCTAGATTATTATCCGTGCCAACGTACGCACTCCTAATTTTATACCGTTCCTACATTCTACCTCTATTTGATTACAGTGATGTAATTTACGATAATATCTCTGCTGCAGACAGTTGTCGCTCGGCAAAGGTACTAACGACGGCTGCTAAACTTATCCTAGTTTGTATGCAAACTACTTCGCACTCGAAAATCCCAAAATAACTCGATGTCACCTCTGCACCTTCGTTGAAACTGCCGCATTTTATTTGCTCTCCACAAGTTTCTTCTTCGACCATGCCCTACATTTTTAGCCAATCTAACTCATTCGTGACCTGAGTAATCATTCTCTGCGTCATAGATTGAACGTTCAACTTCAGTCATGTCGAAACGCATTGTTTCATAGTTCATTTTTCCTAAAAGCTTCAAGAATGTGGAATTCTCTGGAATTCTCTATCTACATCTGTCAAATCACTAAGACCAAATTTGTTTTGTTCCAAAGTAACTGCTTTAATCTGTTGAAAGTCCCCTCAAGTAATGCATCTCTGTGGCGTAAATCCGCGAGCCTCGTCGCTCCTGGTTATGCATGCTTCCTTTACGTCACAGTCCATTGAATCCAAACTATAAACACTATCGCTTATGTTCGTGGGGCCTTTCCAAGATTTTGACTAATATTTTGCTAGAATGCCACCGAACCAGAGCTTCACGTCAGATTATGTTAAATTCTACTAGAAATATTATTTTGAAAGAACAGGTGTTCAAATTACCTCAACTAAATGGACTCAGTCAAGCTACATAGAATCGTATTCTCTTATTTGGCCACGTTAAACTAAAACACCCTTTCACTTTGCAATTATATGCTGCCGCTTGTAACTTTCTTTCAACAGCTTTAGCGTAGTTGTAACGATTCGTATTTCTTGCGCTGAGACCCAACATTAGTTTATTACGTTCTATTATCGAATTATTGCGTCTTTATTTATTGATGTATCTTCTTTTGCATCTTCATGTATTAAAATTTTGCCATCATATTATATTGCAACTGGTACCGGCAGATGGCATTCCAGGCTCTGGCCTGTCGTCGTTTGCGGTTAAATAAAATAAATAAATAAACAACTGTGTCAACACTGACTTTATTTTGAGATTTTAATTGAAAGTGATTTTACAATTTTAATTGAAAGTGATTTTACAAACTTGCCTTATTTGTGCAAGATATAGACCCAAAGCAAATTAGAGAATATTTTGATAGGATGTATTGTCTAGGACAGTGGTTCCCAACCTTCTTAGGATGCGGCACCCTACAAAAGATAAACATAATTTGCGGCACCTAGTGGCGAGCCCACCGCAATTTGGTTTGAGGTTTGGTGACATTTTGAAAATATCTTTTCAATGACATATTGAAAAACGTATTAGCTCGCGGCACCCCCGGTTATTGTAAATGGCACCCCAGAGTCCCGCTGCTCCCCTGTTGGGAACAATTTATGCTTATTATGGTTCGTTGCTTAGAAGCTTAATGGAATGCAACCATTACAGACAGGTGGTTTCAGAAAATTCTGAACATGAATGTTTGGCGTCCGCTCCAAACTTCTGTAGCTTACCAGTTATTGTCCATCCGGCTACAACGTATTGATATGCTCTGGTAACATGTGGAGGCAAAAGACAAAGTGGACGAACATAAGGCGTGTAGATGATGTTTGACTCCAAAGCCAAAAGAGCCACGTCGTTTTCGTTTAAGTTCACCCTTCAGTTGAAACATGATTTCATTGACACGCAAAAATATATTACTGTAGTCATACACAGCTACCAGAAGAGAAACTACCTTTGAATCCTTTAAATGGATGAAAATCAGATAAAACTTCGGTGTACCGGTAAATTAAATCACGGGCAATTCTAAGCTGTCTACAAATGCTAGCGTGTACTCCAATCTTTTCTCTTTTTTACCATTTAGATGAAATAGCTAACAAAGCACACACGCAGCAGCTGCACAGATAGTCTACCTCCAGCCAGGTTGCAAGTAGGTTCGGAGGACGAACAGTTTCTGTTCTGCCGCTTCAGTCACATTGAATGTCTGTTTTCCCACGTAAACTACAATATCGTGGCTGCAGAAACACAGGTTTCCTTCAAATGAAATTGTTTGTTTAGGAAGAATGGCTTGAATTTAATGCTATCAGATTTGCGAGAAGTGCTTTGCTTCTGCTGCTATGGGTGCTATCGTAAAAAGATTTGCTGAGGCCCTTTGAAAGCAAAGGTGCAATTTCATTTTCTCAACTAACTATCATTCATTTTATCCAAAAACAAAAGATTCAAAACTTGGAAAACTTAGAAAAAAAACTGTTGCGTTTATCCCAAACCAATCAATCCATTGTCCAATATGTTTCACTTGTACTTTTACTGGACCAGAAACAATTTATCAAAAATTCAGATAAAATGGTAAAGAATATTACCCAAATATGTTATGTAGTTTGCATGCCCGTGCGCAAATAGCGTACTGCTTTTGCTGACAATTGCTGAGCATCTGCAAACAACCAACGAATCCTACAACGTGTTTACATTCCCTAGCACGGAGTTCTAGTATCGTCCAGGGAGTACGGATCCATTTAATTGTCGCAGATAAAGCAACCCTTTAAAATCCTCAGGGAAATTTGTTAAGTCTATATTTCCCGATTTTATGTTCTTTCATCAGCCGACGTGTTCAACCTTACAAAAGTTATTACCGATTTTTAACCAGAAACCATTTTCTAAAACAAAGCGAACTAAAAGAATTCGCAGCTGAGTACTCGCAATGCTTCAAAATCTTTTGAAAGTTTTGAGTAATTGACGTTTTTCTCAATTGCGCGACTGCTGGCTTTCGAATAAAAGTTTCACAAAACTCTTGGCGGACTTCTTTCCATTGTTGCACGAGCTGCATGTGAATATTATTCATTGGTTCGCTCACCTCCGTTTAATTTCCCACTGCGAGACCTTAAATTGAATTATTTGTAAGAAACAAAACAGCACTGAAAAGCGCTGAAGCGCACCGCCCAAGTCTATGCAGAAAATGGCGCTGATAGCCATAGATCTTTTGCTTTTACTCATTGATGCTAGGTTGCTTCGAGCGGGACAAAAAAACAAAGGAACGCTGAAAAAGCTAAAAAACTTTTTAGCATGTCAGAAACGAGTTGAAAAAATGAAAAAAAAGGAGTCATAAGTAACAATGCTGCATGTTCTACACCTTTAGCTCTTTAACTGTCTGAAATCACTGAAACGCACAAATTTTACTGCTGTGTTAGAATGTAATATTGATCTGTTGTGCTTAATAGATTAAAACAATTTGCACGAGTTTGTTTTTTTTTAAATCATTTTGAACATAGAGTTTTTATATGTAATGGGACTGTACTTCATGTTTTTGGCACAATCAAACCAAAAAGACGTTTACAGCATGTAACATTAACCCTCGAACAAAGAAGTGCTGTTTAATTTGTCTAGTACTATGGTTATGAACTTAGGAGAAACAAATAAATTTGTTTTATATGAGACATTAGAGTTGCTATACGTTTTAAGTTTAGTCTTTCCGTATCAATACGAAGTGAGTCGCATATCCTGAAAACATTGACTTTGTCACACCAGTATATAAACTATTCTGGTTAGACCAACGTTTTGCCATCTGTGAAATATTTTTCTGCATTGTTGAGCACTATGAGTGCATTTTTCAAACATCCAAAACAAACTCAGCTTAGATTTGATCAGAGCACAATGAAAAGTTTTCAACAGATGTTTTTAAATGAATTTTTCAGGTGGCATAAGTTCCAGTGGCTTGAGATAGGTTGGGTTCAAAGCGAAGTACATATTTGCGTCCAGGTTAGCTAGCTGACAATGTTAAAAGATCATACAAAAGTTGAAGGTCAATTCCTGTAGAGTCATTTTGCTATTTCTTTCGCTGGCATGTACTGACCTTAAGCAAAACAAAATTATTTATTTTTTATTGTTTCATATGACTCAGCTAATAAGCAGAAACAATGCAAAAATGTCATTGTTGTATTTAATTTTTTCCACAACAACTATGAAAATGAATGTTTAGGGGAACTCTTAACACAATTCAAGACGAAAATGAGGAAGAATGGAAAATATCGTTAAATAATGAGAAATTCCATGCAACAGAGTTCAAAAAATTTTGTTAGCATAAAATAGCCCAATACGATTTCTGTAAAAGGGTTTGTTACTCCTGCTTCTGCAACCGTGTGTGACTGAAGACAAACATGTTTGTACATACCATTTGTGCATCTTGATGTCACAGCTTCGACAAAAACCAAGCCTGGCACTAACCTATATTCTAGCCTACAAGGATAGGGAGTTTTGAATCATTACTGATTGCAAAATCGCCATAGAATAAATTTACAGATAAAAAAGAATAATTTTGTTCTTCATCATATTCAATAGCCACATACCTGTAGCAAGGTGTGTTCTGTATAGGGCACCTACCTATCGTATTTCTGCACGCAATGAGCCGCAGTTATGACGAATGTGGGGGACAAAATCGCTCCTTGGCATATTTGTTTGTACTGGTTTCCGTCGACTCTATCAGCTGTTATCAAAGCCTGCCATGGCCACGAACCTTCCACGGAGTCAAGAAACTCCTTTTCGAAGCGATGGCCCGAGCTAACTGTGACGGCATCCTTCAAAAAATTGGTTTCATTGCTGCAAGTAAATTACCGGGGTTTCATTTTTTGTAAATACGAATCACGAAAGAAATTTATTTGGTAAACCGTGGAATTACTGGTCAGAGTTATTATATCAGCTCGTATTAAAAAGCTTCTCAACGAATGCTATTTACAGGACAATATTTGAAAAGGAGAGCAAAACGTTTTTCTTCTCCAGTTAAAAAACAGGTGACTTGCTTTTAGATGAACAAGTTTGTAAGATTGACGATTTTAGATGAAGGCGCCAATTGCTTTCCTGTCAATAGCAGCATAGCTACAAGTGCATAGGCGGCGCATTTGGATTAAACCAGCTGACTAAAGAAATGACAACAAGTCAGGCAAAGCAAACAAGCATTAACCGTGATCGAGGCAGATGTTACTGTAACACCTCGTCTGGTTTCAACAAATTTTCAAAAATTAACTTATGGCAATCAGTGGAGACCTTGCAGTTCCTACAGATTCTCAACAACAACTGTTGATGTTTGCAACAACAGGGAAAAATGCAAGTGTGTGCAGGGGCGGACAAAAAGTGCTTCCAATTTTTGGAGGTTGCGAATTTTCATGTAAAAGTAACTAACGCAAAAGTGATGAAACAGCGGTAAGTACGTGAACTCGTTCGAGGAACTCAGTGGTTCTTTAACCGATCGAGAAAAATGTTACGTTTACCTCAACCATAAAAATATTGTTTTATTGATGCTTTCAAAAAGTTTTCATGAAATGATCATAATTTTTTTTTCCAATTGAGGGTGTCAAACTTGTTTCAAATGTTTCTTGCTACTTATGAAAAGCGTGTGATCTGTTACAACCAGTGGCGTAAGTAGAGGTTTGAGCCAGGGGAAATCAGCTGTAGGGGGACCACTAGCTTACACTCATAAAAACATTGAGAAATAATAGTGAATCCGCATGTGAATGTATCTAACACAATCCGAAACCACCGGAAAACACTCCGAAAAACGCAAAAAAACAACGTACTGAAAACCACAAGAATACTAAATACCAAAGTATAAGCTAAGTGAGAACCCTGTTTTTAAATTTAGCTTGCCAAGGGAGGTTCTCACCAGTGATGGAGTCTCAAAACTTGGTCTCGAGTCTTCTCTCGAGACCCATTTTTTGCGAGTCTCGGTCTCGAAGGTTTCAGGTCTCGTTTCGGTCTTGGCCTTGAAGGCTGCAGGTCTCAGTCTCAAGCCTGTTATCTAGAGACTTTGAGTACTGCCACGATCTGGCGTATTAAAACCTCTGCAATTCAACGTGTTTTCGTCTGCTGTATCTGCAGGCAAGAAACAATCAAAACATGGAGGAAAAATGCCAGAAATTCGAAAAATTTTAAACTTCGATATGGTGATGACATTTTTTGAAAAATTTTAGGAAAAGTTCGGAAAAACACACAAATTTTCAAGTCTCGAGTTTCGTATTTTTTGATGAAGTCTTGGTATCGAAGGTTAGATCTCGACCACATCACTGGCTCGCACCCCTGCCCCTGTCAGTTACGCCACTGGTTACAACAAAGCAGTTGACTAATGCTATATTTGCAGAATAACGTGTTGCCATAAGAATATACTGGGAAATATCTGAGGAAACGAATCATGATTATCATTATATTAAATCACTTTTTCGGTTTTCTTTATGAGTAAGCCCTTGAATATTTCAAATGCAGTTAACAACACCAATTAAAATGTTCATTTAAACCTTTTTTCACGGTTTGAGTGAATGGGTTATATGTTGTGCACAAAACTAGTTGGCATACATTTTTCTTTAAACAGTAACACTCAGCATTTTGAAAGAAACGTCGTGCTTACCAGAATGCTAGCCTTTGCGACAAGACCTTCTCCACATTTTCTGTAAGTAAGGTACTTTGCTTCTTTGGAAGCTGGATGAAGGAAACATGATCAGATTACCGTTATTAAACCACATCACTACCTACAACGTACTTATTTGTGTATTCCTGCTTGTCATTAGATTTAAGGCGATAAAAGTAAAAATACTTCAACAATTGTCATTTGTCAAGAATGCCCAGTGCCTATCCGCGGATCTTCAAAAAGAGCTCTAGGTTCAAAACCTAGGGGATGAAATTTCGTTGTTACGTGTTTGCCAACCTTCTCGCATAGGTGAATACACGGTGCTGTGGAGCACAAAGTATGCGCGTAATGGGTTAGATCACTGCTTCTTTGCACTTTTGCACAAAATGCGATATGATTAAAGCATGTAGCAAACATTTTACACGGTAGTAATGTAACCATGCTCAGTAATGTGAGCCTGATGATTAAGTAGCATGTCTTTGGTCTGATTCACCAAGTTAGTGAAATTAAGTAGGTTACTTGTTGACCAAGGCACAACTGAGCTGTTTATGCAGCGTAAAACATACGAAGCAGTAAATCAACATTGAAGCAGTCCGTGCAAAACGAACGGGTTATTCAAGTAGCAAAAAGCGAGAATAAAATGGCGAGGAAACGTTTTCAACAATTATGAGAGGCTGCTCCAATAGTCTCTGGTGATAACCACGCTCTGGGCGACTTAAATCTCCTTGCGGGGAAATGTTTGTTCGTTTCCCGTCCGTGAGGATCTAAACCAACCACACCGGGGACCTTCAGGTGAGTTTACTAATTGGAAATAGAACACCTCGTGACGTAGAGCTCGGATCGACGGTAAATGTTGGCTCTTCACTCCGGAAAATTTTTGTACCGTGAGTGGTCTATAATGTGGGCTAAGCATCTAGCCCATTCCAAGAGGTGATAACATGGGATATAAGCCATGTCAGACTCGCGAGCAAGTTTTTAAGTTATCGAAGCAAGTCACATTGATCACGGACATTTGACGGTTTTGCAGTCACACTGGGTCGCTAAGTTTGAAAATAAGCGGACAACACGATCAACCACCAACAGTTTCAAGCAGCAATAGATTTCACCCGCTGTGATCACTCTATTACTACTTGTACACCTTACTCTTATACAGTACAGGGAAGGTCTTAAACTTGCTTTTTGTTCGCGGTGATTACTGATTTTACATATGTTTCAGTGATTAAGTGAAAGTTATTAAACGTCATGACCAATTGTTTTCAATGATTAAGTAAAAGTTATTAAACGTCATGACCAATTGTTACCATAACCATGACCCAAAGAAGTTAAATAAGCGCGTAATCCGTAAAACAACCTTTGATTGACAAGAAGAACATCAACGCTTTGTGTTCAGCTCGTCGTTATGGTAAATAAGGATAGCCTCTGTGAAATTCATTATTACATAATTGTAAAACTTGACTATTATGATAGGCTGAAAGTCTGGAAGAAGTGGCACCCTTGACTGTTTTAAAAAAAATCACGCTTGAGCCCAGCTTCGGAGTGTGGTGAACCTTCACGGTAACGCCTCCCCGACGGTGGTCCTTCAGCAATTTAAGACTGGAAGTGTATGGTTAGGGTTGGCAATTGCAAATTCTCTTAACTGTACGCTCAACGCAAGACGACAAGATCAAGGCGTACACCAAGTTGTTTAAAGCTTCAAAAGCGGACATATGTAATGCACGGGACTGTGACGGGTGATCAACACCTATAATCCGTAATGAAGTCCTACTGGAATGACATACAGAACGGTCCCGATACAGGCCCTAGCAGAAGGTCTCTTTTGCTTTTGCTTTTCGGTAATACGAATCTCAATACAAAACCTGGACATGTTTTTGAAATTTGGAATTGAGAAACCCAAAATGAATCCGTACGCTCTCTCTGTATATAGTTGAATTGTCGTATATTGTCATACTTGCATGCATCACCCATTGCTTCTACGTTGTTTTCAATCAAATAAAATCATGAAAGAAAAGAATACAATTGTTCGATTCGATTCATTGGCTAATAAGACGGAGACATACGTCAGGGTGAGCTATTCCAGCAAAACCATTGGACATGTGCGAAGTGATAGTGTCTGCATCGCCTTGATCTACTGAAGCAAGCAGAAAGTAACGATGTTAATTTTGAGCATTAAACTAACAGGAAAGTAACCAGCAAGAATAGAGATCATACGCCGTGCTCACTATACTTTAGAGATGGCATGGGACGCGCATGGGCCGCAAAAACGGCGGTTAACGGCAGGTTTTCAGGGGCCGGTTAACCGCCCAAACACTTTTATTCTTTCTTGGGTAGCGCTACGGTCCGCTCACTTTTTTGAAGCACTTACAAGAATGTTGAGGAATTTTTTTTCAAGAACGTAAATTGTCGTTACCGTCGCCCACTGGTGGAATTTGGGGCAGACCTTAGGAGTTTTTCTGAGCTCTGTGAGGCGTGATGCGAGCGAACAACGCATAATGTATGCTGTGTGTATGCGTGCTGTGTGCTCGGTTGTGCTGTGGATTGTACGTTCTCCTGTGGTGTGGGCGTGGTAGTATTCGTTAGTAGCGTGTGCAGAGGTCGTAGGAATTTGCGTTCTTTGAAACTGAATTATCGAAAGCGCATTGTAGATTGGTTCGCATTTATAGTACTGTATTATTGTTTGGGGAGGAGCCTATAAAACTGCTGCCCAACCAGTACAAATGCTACAAAACCGAGTTTTCAAATACATGACATTTACCTACAGTAGATCAAATTCAAACAGTATTTTTAAAATATTTAAAATTTTCAAAGAAATTTCATTTATATTGACTCAATTTGCCAAAGCTTGTCTTGTGTACAAGTATAATGGCAAAATATCTCCAGCAGTGCTTTTGCCTCATGAGGAAAAATAGACACTGCCTTTTTTATGGGCCGGGCCCAGGTACGGGCGAAAATATAGGAGAGGTTACGGGTAAGGGCCGGTCCGGGTCGACCATGAAAAAGAAAGCCCGTGGCATCTCCACCGATACTAGGTTGCACTATTCTTCTATAGCAATAAGTGATTTTCGATCATTCACTTGTGGTGGCTATCACAGTGACTTGTTACGTATGGGCGCCATCTACAGGAGAATACTTTATTTACATGTGACGCTATCTCCAGGCCGCCATACTTAACTTTATGTCCTAGAAGAGACACTATAAGTTTAGATAGGTGATTTGGAAACAAATAATTGAGCTAGTCAAGTAACTTTTGTGAATCCTACAGCCAAAAATAGCAGTTTTCTGGTAAAAAAAACGCTTCGCACAAACCTTTTGCACTCCAGGTGGCGGAGAACTCTGGGACACGGTCATGGGTTGCAACATTTCCAACATAAAGGATGATCACCAATGAGTTGGAACTGGCTACAAACTCATCGGGTTTCTTATTTCCGCAGAGTTTTTTGTTTAACATCTGTTTGATATAATTACCTTATTGTAAAGTGTCATTTTGTATTTTTTAAATACACAAGAGTGCAAATAATAGAACCGACACACCAGAAAGCAACAGTAGACATGTCGGCGACAAGCTAGAGTTTTGCAGTGAGATACTAATTTTGTGAATCTTATCATTTCAACCCAGTTAAGAACTCCATCTACATCTATTGTATTTAAAAATAGAGTCAAGAAAGCTTCATATGGCATGCTTTTTACGGGCAATATCGATCCAATTCAAATCTTTTGTGTCTAAACAGCGCTAAAAGGCTTAGCAAAGCAAAACCAACCTTACTTGCAATACGTAACACTAGCGATTTGTATATTGAGCCCGGGTTTTGGAAAAAAGACAAGAAAGAAGCAGTTACAGAGAACAAACGAAAGTAATCTAAGCTGGACTTTAAAGCAAACGAGCAATTAGTGCGATAATTTTGTGAACAACTTTAAAGATTTATTGCAATCTCAGGAGTTGCAAAGGCTAGCTATGTCCGACCCTCGGCCCTGTCGAAAGCTTTGTGCGGCCCAGTTGAAGGTTTTCGTTGTTGGGTATCACTGTATGTAGCATAAAATGAACTGTCAGTGTCTTGATAACTTAAATTTGACGTTTTTGATGCAATGGCCCTCAATGCCACTATATCGCGTCTCTACTGCCTACTGGCAGATTTCCATGTATCCAATGATAACTCGGTGCAAAACTGATTTCTAACAAGGTTTTCAGGTCTTTATGGAATAAAATTCCAAATCGCTCATCAAAATATCCCAAATATAGCTTCAAAACATACCAAACAAGCCGAAAAGGCTGATGGATCTCTGTTCTGAACTACCCGGATTAGCAATGGCAAAAATGCAAAGTTGCAAAGATCTCCTCTCATAGAAAATGCTTAACAAAGATACCTATAAATGTTTCAAAAAATAAAATACAGGTTATGAAAATACAAACAACCTTAATTTGAATCTGATATACAAGCTTCTAATATGTTAGATATGTCGCAATTCCGCAAAATATCAATTATAAAAATGCATTCACAGAGAATCTTCAGAAACAATATTAGGCTTGCCAGGTTCGTTCAGATGGACCAAATGCGCCAAATTGCGAGGAAAATGTGTCAAATAGCTTCAATACATGCCAAACAGGTTGAAAAGTATCAAAAAGTTTATGCTCAAAGCAAACCGGTTACAAAAAAATGCAAAAAGACTCTTTTTTCTGCCGATAGCACTAAAGCAGACCAAAAACACGACAAACTGTGATGTACATGCCAACCAGTACTTTATCTTGGCAAACCACTTTAAATAAGGCCAAATTTCTGGAATTTGGTATTAAAAATGCCAATCTGGCAACCCTAATTTCTATTTATCTGATGTCTACGCCTATTGCTCCCATAGCTTAATATGAAATTGATAATTTTTTATTTTTTCCAGTTCTAAAACTCAATGCGTGAATATGGCGTTGACTTACATATTATTATGCCTTGAAACTCAATCGTTGTCTAAGAAGCAATTCAGTTTCAAACTCTTTTTTGTTGCACTGTAATCGCTGTTCAGCAACAATGAAATTCGTTGCCGATACTCAGTTGGGAAATATGTATTGCGACGGTTCATTCACAAATATGTGGAACCTTAACATTCAGCAATGATTTCCCATTTACCTGTCGGCGAGTTAAGTATCAGTTTTGTCAAGAAATCAGAAGCCGACCTGTGAATAGTCTAAGGTGTTTCAACTTTCATCAACTGCACTGAAAACAACATTTTAAAACTTTAATTGTAAACTTGTAAATTCAATAAAAGTCAGACTTCATTTGCCAGCTTGAATCTGAATACAGTTGTCCACAAAAAAAGCTAGACAATTCCACACTTTGTGGATGATGGTTTTAAAACATGGGGCAATAAATGTTCAAATGTTGGCATTTTTAAGGCTATTTGTCATATTTTGGCAAGCAATTTGTCAGTTTTGTTACATGTGGAACTGGCAACCCTGATTCGAACGCTTTTAGACGCTTAAGAATAATTTTAGTTTGCTGAGAATACAGCAAGTTACTCAGTGTACGGTGTAGCAGGAAAGCTGACTCCGCCTTGAATACGAAGATCGAAGTTGGAAATCGAATCTTCACCCTTTTTGCTGCTGTTGTGACGATTTGACGAAATCTTTGAAACTTACAGCTATCCAATTCACTCACCTAAGGCAGGGGAGACAGTTAATTTGTCCCGGGGGCCACTTTGAGAAGGTCGCGTTTAGCGGAGGGCCATACTTTCCAATGGAAATAGAAGCAAGTCGATGGTAATAGTAGCAAGTCTCGTTTCAAGTTAACCTTAGCACCAGCATTTACTGTGATAAGTTGGAAAAAATATTAGATTTAAAAATTTTTCCTGAATGCTTCCGCTGGCCACTGATAACGATGTGGTGGGTCACATTTAGCCCGCGGGCCGCTAGTTGCCCACCCTCGACCTAAGGAATCCTCTTCCTGCTGTGGTCCAATTCTGGTGCTTATCATTAGTAGCTTTGGACTCACTTTCGATGGTGATTCCTGCAGCGGTGATACTCACCTGACATCCAAACATGGATGTCACGTGAGAATCACCGCTGCAGCAGTCAACCATGACCGTAGCAACATTCCTCAATATCATATTCAGTGCAAGACCCTCAATAATACAGTGACATAAGGTTTTGTCCAGGAAGGCATTTCGGTTGAAAATAGGGAATATGCTTTAGAAGTGATAAGAGACTTCACACTTATATTGTAATTTCATTTACACATGCAAAACAAATGCTATTTTGCTTTCATGCCGTACTTCTACTGTATCGCACAACATTTGATTCAAATTTGACCTCACCTTTGGTTCATTGGTAGAGTTTCCATCGAAAACTTCCACGTATCCATAGGAACAAATTTGGTTGACCGTTGGTACATTGAAAGATTGAAATTCGAGATAGACACGCTAAAGGTAAATCGAATATATTGTATTTTACTCTTATGAAATCTTTTGCCACCAAAAATAGAAACGCTGAGTGAAAACTTCCAAATTTAGTTAGATTAAGTTCCAGATCGCGAAACTGGCACATTTTGCAAACGTTTTAGGTAGGAGAAAACTAGTTCTACGAAAAAAAATTTCCACCTATAAAAAATTTATCATAATAAATTTTTCCTAAAAAGAGCATAATAAACTTTTCAAACAATAAAGCAAAAAATCTTATTTTACGTATTTATTTTTGCAGTTATTACCGTATCTTTTGGTGTTTCTATATTCCATCTGCACATGATAGGTTTGCCGTGAGGATAAGCAATAGGAGAAAATATTGACCCATGCTCTTCTTTGATATTTACTTCATCGTGGCAAGCCTTCCCGTTGAGCCCTTAAAATTGTTTGATTAATTAAAGATCATTCCTTCAACCTACGATAAAATGATGATTACCGGTGAACTGCCATGGCCATATACCAATCGACCATAAAACTGATTCTTTTTTTGCAATTTCCCCGAATATTTCGTGTAAGTCACTGTTAACATTTCTTTTGATTATTTCCAGCATTATCTTTGTCTGATCGCTAGTGGCAAGTGAGGCAACTCCCGGTTATTTAAGCAACTATGCACTGAAATAGATGCAACACACCACGTGCTTCGTTTCCATACAAACACTCCACGGTTTTCAATAGGAAATATAACCAAGCGAGTGTTTGAGCTCAGAGATGAACTCAACGTATTTTTGGGCCCCAGAGGATAATTGGAATTTGTTTCATTGTTGAACGATGAAGGATGAATAAGATATCTTGCTTATTTGGTTGCTATTTTTTATCAGCTGAATAAGCTATACGTTGGTGACCAACATGATTTGTGGGTTATAGCCCAAAAAAGTAGAAGAAACACTGATCTACAGCAACATTCGTGAGATGGTTCCCGACACTCATACACGTTTTTCCGACCACAGACAGCGCAAGCTTCATCATCGCACAGTTTAATTCAGCTTGCTTTTGGGAAAATCTTACCAATAAATGCAAAGACAATTGAAAAGATTATTTTTAAGGATGTTTCACAGCACGTCACGCAAAGACCTTCTGTTTTAAGTGAAAATTTTAAAACCGTGTGGTTTGTGAAATATACAATATATGTGAAAGAAGTCCACCAAGAAGTTTCCACTTTGTCTTTTTACTTTACAAAGTTCATGACGTAAAAATCTTCGGTTAATAAAGAAAAACGACGAAACGAACTTCGCAATTCTACGGTCACGATCAGGGCCGGCCTTAAGCTGCATTGGCCCCGCGCCTCTGTGAGCCCCGCGCCATGGTGTTTGGGTAGATTATTCATTTTTGCCAGATACACCTTGCGCTTGAGAATTCAGTAGAAACACCATATAAATTTCATTGTTAACAAAGAACGCTCTCGTCAGAACTAGCAAATTTCTTCTCGAACGTTAGCAAACGTGCTCAATTCTCGTGTTAGTGCTGTACTGCATATCTGCGCTATACCACGATCGTAACACGGTTGACCGAACACGATGGGCGTCATAAAATCATTGCTCAGGGGGGCCCCGCGTCTAGGTCTTGCATTGGGCCCCGCGCCCAGGTCTTGCATTGGGCCCCGCATCTGCTAGGGCCGGCCCTGGTCACGATCATATGCTTTATGCCGCGAGTTTCGCATCTTCTTTGTTTTTGTACCGTTCTGTAAACCACCTGTAGTTAACCGTTTTGTAAGCATTAACGTTGTAACTTTTGTGCCTAGATCGTTCTGTTCCGTTTACCCATATTAAAAGATGTCAATTTTCTATTCTATGCTGTTTTCATTTCGCTGAAGCAAAACCTTTTTCGTTTATGAAATAGTCTGTCCTGAAGAAAAACATGAACTGACTCTTAATGCCAGCAGTGTTATACTACATTTCAGCTGCTCCCCTAAACTACCGTACATGTAAATAGAAATTTTCTGAATGTCAAGCCCCCAGCACAAAAGTAAAGTAAAAAGTAAAGCTATTGAATATTTGCGGGCGACGTTTATGGACGCACTTCTGTTTTTGGGCTTCGAGGTGCACTGATAGAAAATAGGATGTTAATACTTGTTTCGTAACTTTATTCAAGCAAAAAACGTCCACTGTTGTTATGGACGAAAAAATGCCACCATTCACAGATTTCTGCGCTTTTAAATTCACAGTTCGAAAAAGATACCATCCCCTTGTAGTGGGTGCGTCATATAGACGTTTATTTTTCACCCTATGATTTGGAGAATTTGTTAATGTAAGGTGCATAGTTTTTATAAGAAACCTGTGGCAGTATTCACTGAAAATCACCCTGCTTACAGAGAGCAGTAGAATTACCATCTATTCATTGCAGCAGCGAATATTTTTCCAACATCTTCCTTGTTTCGTTAAGTGTTCAAAAGTAGATAAAATGAGCAACACTCATCTGAATTATTTCAAAAGCCGAATTCTTCGACAAACACTCGATATTGATCATCCCCCTTGTGTCAACTGATCGGCAACCGCTATGCTTGATCATGTGTGCTGCAAACTGCCACAGTAAGCTCAAAATTTGTAGGAATTGCCTTTCATTCTGACTGAATACCAGGAAAAACAGTTTGACATCAGATACACACAGTGGTAGTCATCGCCAGGTAGAAATGGTGATACTTTCTTACCATAAACATTTTCGTTTTCAACTTTGACAGCATTAACCAGTCCAAGAAATAAGGAAATTCTGATGCAGGATTTTAACGTCACGATCATCACAAAAGTTTGACGCTGGTCTGCTTGTGCACTTGAAAGATCGATAGGCAGAATTAAAACGCAGACGTGTCGATAAAGCAAACAACAGCAGTACTCTTCTGAAAAAATTTAGTGAAAATTAACAGCTGCGTCTACGTCAATTTCGATGCAGTTTTTTCGATAGCTGTGGGTGTTGTGAATATGAGAAGCAAAATTGAAAAATCGGAAAATCGGTTGCCTTACCTTAAAATGTACTCCGGGATTTTAAGCTTTACATGCGAGTTCAAAATATTTTTGTCAATATCGTTATTACATCGCTGTCGAATAGTTTTCAATACTTTCAAAGGTTTGATGGTTGGTAGAATGGGGGAGTTTCGGAACATGGTTAAAATTTCGAGTAAGCGCATAAAAATGTTAAAGCAGACACAACAGCAGGCCCGCAGCACGGGGGTGATTCGGGGGCAGTTCTCCTCCAAATTTTTTTTGTGTGCCCCAAATTTTGTTGTTCCCAGAAAAAGTTATTTTAAACATACAATAAAGCAAAAATCTTTCCCCCCTAAAAATGTATTTTGCCCCTCCAAACCTTAAAACCAGGCTGCGGGCCTGCACAACATTAAAAACGAACAAAAAATACCAGGGTTTATAGTTAAGATTACAAAAAAAGTACATGATTACGAACAAAATTAACAGGATGAAAATGATTCAACAGGACCAAGTTCGTTCACCAGGCAGAGCGCATTATGGCGCTGATGTAACCACAAAAGCTTGACACAATTTTCTTTTTACACTTGCTCTATAGGTTTTCCAATCTCCTTTTAGGCTTGTGATTCTATGAAATATTATTTAGAACCCTTGATGATCTAGGGAACTCAAGTGGAAACTGTTCAAGAGCCGAACGCCTGAAAGAAAGGTTTAAAAATGTGTTACATTGGCAGGACGGCTAATATGTTTTCATGTGCAAAAACCTTGCAAAATGTTTTATATTTGTGCTTGCTTTTGCCTTTCTGGTGCTTTGCACTCGGCCATTCATCTGAAAAATGACTGCAACAAGACAAAACATGGTATGAAAAGTGTACGTGGAAAATTTGCATGGTAGTGACAAACTTTCGGAAATTCTTACGAAGGTAAATTCACCCACAGCAATAGGAAATGTAAATATGATCCTCTGGATTTTTGACTCAAAGCAAGTCACGATCACGTCACACTGCTCGTGGTGAATTTTTCGAAAAAAGCTGTTGCCTACTCTGGGCATACAAGCAGAAAAAACAACAAAACGGCCGAAGAATGATAAAGCTAAGGAGGGTATTATTTACGAAATGACCTGATCCTCTTTGACGCACTTACGTGTCCATATCGATTGCAAGTTAGTTAAGAAATGTCATATACTTAGCAAGTTTCCACGACTTGATCACAATGAGATTTACTGTGAAAATCACCAACACTTTAAAATGCAAACCCTTTGCCTACACCATTTTTCAGCTTTTCGTTTTTGAAAACAATAAAAGCAGCGGTGTGCCTGTCGAGAATATCTGGTAAAAATAAGCTGGCAACGACATTTTTCATATGAAACACAAGAATAAATGCTTTCTACATGTGCAATTTAATTTAAATTAAATCTGATTTTGCATCAGACACGAAGTCCATAGTACAAGCACACGGTTACCCACTTTACACTTCACTGTTATCGGATTGACGCGTGAGCGATTCGTCGCCCTTAGTTTACCTTAGTGAACGTACTTGCGAACTCGATATTGGTGCGTTTTTACACTGCAAGGACTCAAAAGAATTGCTTCGTGCGCTTGGCCTATGGTATTGCGAAAGCTGGGGATTAGGTGAAAATGGAAAGGTGAAAGCTGATTCCACTGCACAAAGGTGCTTTTTGTAGGTGTTGTTGGAATCGCCGAGACGTGATTTTATTTAGTGTAGTCCGAAAAATAACAGCCAGCAGAGAAAATCGAGAACTCCTGGGCGATGAGGTCATGAAAACCGCGTCGCATCGTAATTGCGGTTTTCAAGTGACTAATAGAATTTGAACAGCTTCTGCAGGGCAGGAAATGGGAGTTAGTTTTTACATTGCAAAGACACTTTGTTGATTTCAGTCACGATCATTAACCAGTCTGTTCTCTGCAGTACAATACAACAGTGTCAAATATGGGGATTCACAGCACTTTGTAAGTAGTTATCTACGAACAGTAGGTAGGCTACTGCAATTCACCAAATTGCAACTGTAACCTATTCCACAAACTTTTATGCTACATTTTATGCTACTCCATGTGTTCCATTATGAACTGAGGAAATCATATCAACATAACTGGGATACAAAGTTCAAAGTGTAGCCTATACTGATGTCATCCACTTCCAATATTAGGCTATATATTTTGCACAGAGGTCGAATCACTCTACTATACCAAGGTGTAATGAAAATCTATTAATCAGTATTGGGGTAATAATCCTTCAGCCCAATAACTGATGTCTTGTAACCTACCGAATAATCTTCCAGCTTGCTCAAACGATTCAATTTTGCTGATTGTTTCCCTGACCAGGTGTAGTTAGCCCACAGGCAAAACTATTAAATAAATTAATCCGTCATTTTTGCTACAGATTAGCTTGAATAGGCTAATCTGCTCCACGGTAGTGGTTTTACCATCAAACAAGTACAGAAAAGGATGCACAAGACTTAATACAAACCACCCAACCTCTTTTTCGCTCGAATCCCTTATCATCGGATTCCCAAACTACCTCTGCTAGTTGGATTCGCTGAATCGGGCATCGTTGAAAAAATGCGCGCCCAAGCAGCTCGGTGAGACACTCACGGTCGTGCTTGAGTGATTTTTAGGATTCCCAATCCAACGCAATCCGATAACAGTGCAGTGTAAAGAGAGTAACTGTCGCAGATTGATAAACGCAGATTTGCACAACGCAGATTGATAAAAACAGACCCAACAGAACGTTTTACATCGGCGTTGGAGGCAGAGCTACAGGGTTACGGACAATGTTCCCTCTAAGCTGCGCGGCGGCGCAGCTGCTAAGATCCCTCTGCGCAGTTGCAACAGTGCTTGCAAACAATGCGCAGTTGTAAACAATGCGCAGTTGCAACAAAAATTGTGATTCAGCGCACGCGCTTGTTTTTCCGCGCAGCATTATTAAAAATTGGAGGGAACATTGGTTACGGACACTTTATTAACACTATTGTTCGCTAACCCGTAACACTTGGTACAACACTACATCCAGAGTAGGACGCCGAGTCCAACACTGGTCAAGGCCAGGTAAAGTACGATTGTGTTGTGGCATGACACCCCCTCAAACGAACAAACACTTTAACGTCTGAGCACTCAGTCACAAAGTAAAATGCGATTGTAGTGTTCAAAGAATAGGAAAGATTATAAATAAACAGACTGCATCAAAGCACGCAACCATACGTTGTTAGACTTTCTGCATCTTTCAAGAAACAGGTACACATTTTTTCTTCATAAAACCTCAAAGGTAGGAATGTTGCATTGAACCTGATGACTACTAACACTCGCTCACCACGGCAGGTTGTACAGTAGCTTTTTTGTAGTATTAGAATTCACCATGCTAAAGCGATGAAATGTTGTTGACAGTTTAAACAGTTGATACAACACTGTCTATCATGATTAGCTTCAATGTTTCATAATGTGCTTTTGTTATCTCTTTCTATTCTTTTACAACCATCGAATAGTAGCTCTCAATCTAAGCTCAACAAATTAATTGCGATCAGCCCCTGACTCACGAAACTGTACTAATGCGAGGATTTTGACTCTAAGATCGGGGCTTGCTATAAGTATTTGGGAATGGCATTATAGCTTTAATTGCTGGTAACGTTTTCCAACAACAAACGTTAAATCAGAGTCATTTGCTCTCCATTCTACGCTAGCAGTGGCGAGGTTTCGATAAGTTTGTGTGATCCATGTCGCCAGAAGCGCCCCCTACGAAGAGGTGCTTTCCCACCATAGTCTGAAACCGCGTGACTGGCTTTTCTCTTAATAGTGTTGACTTTCATGGCTCGTGGCAACGGAGTTTCGCCATCCTGAGTTTGACTTGTGGCTCACAAAGGTGTTTATTTAATACGCAGTTAAAGGCAAGTGCTTTGTGTTGTCATTCGCACCGCAGAGAAGACAAAACGTGGTGAAATTTTTACATTTATTAAATTTTGTAACCTGAGTAATATTCCTACAGGGGTTGTAACCAAAGAAATTACCTTGCGCCTTGTTGGCGAAACACTTCTTCGAAGATCAAGTTACCTTTCACAGATCACTCTCGCAGTATTGGAAGTCGAAAACAATACACTAGCCAAAGAGTTGAGAGTCATTGAACACTCTGTCAAATATAAGTGAGAAAGAGCAGGTTGAAATAAAGCTTTTGGTGGAGGAAACGCTCAGAATTTCAGAAAAATTTTGGGTCATTAGAACAAATGAAATTTTGTTGTTTCGTTGTATGAACAGGCGAGTAGTGTCCAAAACAGCCTAATGCCAGATACGGTGATATTTCCCTGTAATGAACCAGCGAAGCCTTACATTCCATTTAGGGTACTTGCGAATCACTCCGGTCATTTGTGATTGAGCTTATTGGTTGAATTTTTGCCAGGAAGTTGACTGAGTCATTTTACAGTACATAAAATGGGCTTGCTTGTCGACTTTCTCAAGTAAGAGAAAAAGTGGAAATGATGCTTATTATCTCAGCATCTTCCTTACCATGCGATTATGCAAGTAGAAAAATGAGTGTTACCATCAAGCAAAAGTACCCATTGATTATCAATTTTTGACAGAAATTCGAACTGACAAGCTCCCTTGCTTAATACGTGTCTGAGAAGATCATATGACTGTAGTTCAGGGTGGCCAAACCTGCTCTATGTATGAGCCGCGTATCGTAAAACCCAAGTTACAAAGAGCAGTAACATAAAAATCTAACAACACGAATTTATTTGCAATCTACGTTTCTGTGACATCACAATTGCAAAAGTAACACTGTATGGCCCGCTGGCTACCACAGTACTACTTTACAATATTTCTACACTTTGCAATAGAAATAAACAATAAAACACAAACATACAATATTTCGGAAAGCTCAAAAAGTCGCATGCAAAAATTTGAAGAGCCGCGGTTTGACCACCCCTGCTATAGTTCATGATCACGAATGCGTGAAATTCACAACTAAAAAATGTTTTTTTACGAGGTTCCGTTGTGAACAAGCGTTTTCAATCCTCTTGCTCTACAATTTGACAGGCCACATGCGTTTATTGTTAAGAAATCCAAAAGAATCATTTGTGGCAAGGGGCCGTCCACAAATGACGTCACACTATTTTGGACAAAAATGTACCCCCTCCCCACCTTGTCACATTTCGTCACAAGTAGTTACCCCCCCCCTCCAAATATAACGTCACAATTTGCAACCCCCCTTCCTTACATTTGCAATGACAAATTTCCATCTAT